>Ga0326728_10001128_pt1 | contig 96728 bp, 72 predicted proteins | sample MB3enrmetagenome_FD_207602 | JGI IMG/M metagenome (GOLD analysis project Ga0326728, IMG submission 207602) | Lab enriched peat soil microbial communities from McLean, Ithaca, NY, United States - MB31MN | ecosystem: Environmental > Terrestrial > Soil > Wetlands > Peat | place: USA: New York...
ACGTACTCGACAACTTCGTCAAGCTCCTGTTCGCTCAGGAGGTCGGCTTTGGTGAGCAGTACGCCGACCTTCGGTGTGTACTGGTAAAGGCTCTTCAGCAGGTCGATGTCACGCTGCGAAAGAGGCGAATCGACGCTGACCGCCACTAACGCGAGTCCCACATTCGGTAGCCAGTCCAACGATGTTTGCGTGTTGTGAGAGAGCGCGCTCTCCAAACCGGGCGTATCGACGAACTTCAGGCCGCGAAATCGCCGTAATTCCGGCAGTTCCACGGTAATTAGGTCGACTTGCTTAGTGTTCGCCGGATTTTCCTTTTCGGAGATGTAGCCTGCAATCTGGTCGAGCGGAACCTCGGGATCGCGGCCATCCCGGTGATGAACTCGTGCCTCTTCGTGAGTACCGTAGCGGATTTCCGTGACTACGGCCGTAACCGGCACAACACCGACTGGAAGGAAGTTGCGTCCTATGAAGTGGTTCAGGAAACTGCTCTTGCCGGCCTTGAACCTTCCCAGCACGGCAACGCTGATGTCGTCTTGTCCTATCGCCGCTTGCGTGCTCGCAAGAAGGCCGGAAAGCGCGGAAATTTCGTACCGCGCCCGCTACATCCGCCGCCAGGTCGAGCGACGGCTGGAACGGAGAGTGCGCAAGCCTCGGGCTAGACCGATTGCTGTTTCCGTTTACTTCGGGGTGGATATCTTGCGTCCTCAGGATCATAGCTCTTTACAAGTAGGAGCTATCATTCCCGAGACTGGCTCGAGGCGGTTGATGGTGGGCTCCATCACCAACGGTCTAAGCCATATTATAACGTGCTTGCCGCTGCCTTCTCTTCCAATAGCGCGTTCACTCGTGCCATCACCTCGAACGCGTCGGCCACATAAAGCACGTCCGCTTTCCCGCGCGCCCATCCGCAGTTTGCGTCGAGATTCACCGCGCGGCGTTCTTGAATAAAGCGCCAGCCCACCACGTGCGGCTCCTCGCCATGGCAGCAAGTCGCGAGACCCTTCGGATGCCGCGGAGTCGAGCCCGTCTGGCCGACTTGGTTCAGGTGAGACAGGAAGGGAAGCACCGCCTGGCCTTCACCGCTCAAATCCACCAGCGACTTACTACTCCCGAGCGAGGCCTGGCTCACTTCCAGGAATCCGCTAATGAGCTTCGCCGCTTGATCGACGTGCGGCTGCCCGTCTTTCTGCTTCTTCGTCCAGCCGGCGCCGGCTACGAACAATAGCGCGGCATCCGGCCGAATGGTCTGCAGCTCGCTCTTCGGCGCTTGTTTGCCGGCCACCAATGTCCGCGCAAGCGCGGGCGTGAGTTCCACATTGATATTCTCGACTGTCACCGCTCCCGCCGCACCCTGCCACGCCGCCGCGCAACCCGAATCCAGCAGCAAAATCCAGGGCCACTGCGCCCGATCGAGTAACGCCTCCATGCGCTGCCGGTAGAACCAGCGTGCCACTTGCAACCCGTCCCCTGTCGACTTGAGTCCCGTAACGTGCGTGTCCACGCTTCCGCCGAGCCGTTGCGCCACGCCGGGCAAGCTGCGCGCCCACCGCGAAGTATGGGGTGCGATCACAATGGCCGCTCCCGCCGCGCGGCAGATCGCTTCAGCAGCCGCGGCATCGGTCGCATACCGTGACACACCAAACGCTTCGCCTGTGGCCGCCAGAAACCGGGAAGCCCCACAGCCCGCGATCGACTCCACCGCGTTCTGTGTTTCCAGCCCCACAAGGCCGATCACCAAATCTCCACTTACGGTCTTCGCGGCCGCGAGCGCCTCCAGGGTGATGCGGCTCAAACTGCCATCCGCTTCCGTGTGCCCGAGAAAGAGAACCGTCATGGCCATCACTCCCCCACCACCCAGTCAACGATTTCGCGCGCAATTTCCTCCACCGGCTTGTCTTTCACGATACGCGTGTCTCGCTGTTGCTTCGGCAGCGTGACGCTCTCAAACCGCGCCCCTCCTTTGATCTGCGCGGCCTTTGCTTTTTGCAGCGCCGGCATAATCGCACGCATGTTCTGCATGCCGATCTGGGGATTGTTGGACGGCTCTGGAAGACTCCCCGTTGCCCAGCCCAGCAGGGCTGGAGGACCTGCGCACACCGACACCTGATGCTGCCCGCCCTCGATGCGTTCCAGAATCCGCAGCGCGCCGTCGTCCCCCACCGTCAGCTCATCCACGCCTTGAAACTGGTCGACGATGCCGAGACGCTCGCCCACCATCTGCATGGTCGCTCCTGCCGCTCGCGACGCCGATTCCCAACCACCGAACACCAGCAGGCGGGACCGGTCCAACCCGGGTATCGCTTCAATCGCGGCAGCAAGAGCCGCCGCTACGTCCGCGGCATCAACGAATCCGCTGGCCGGCCCGTCGATCGCCACCAGTTCCAGCGGCACGCGCTGGCCAATCGTCATCATCACCTGTTGTAGTTTCGCTTTTGGAGCGACGCTCACCAGCCAGACCTTGCTCCCCGCGAACTTCCGCGCCAGGTGCGCGGCCTCATAAAGAGCATGTGCGGACCACGGGTCCAGCACATGCGGCAGCAATAGCTCGTTCTTGAGCGCTGGACCGGTCGCGCCGATAACCGGCTCAAGAGTCTGGAGCGGGTCTGGCACAATCCCGCCGCAGACAATAATTTGATAAGAACTGTTCATAGATGAGTTAGTGTCCTAAGTCAGAAGTTCGCCACATGACCTGCTGTGGGGCGGACGCCCTCGTCCGCACCGGACCCCCTGGTCCGGTTCTGCGATCACACGAGAAACGGGCTTCAATGAAGTTGCGATTCAGCACATTAGTTTTCCGCTGAATGCAGGCCGCCCGCGCCCGCGCGGAATGCGATGTTGGTATGTCCGTCCGTCTCGCGTGAGCAGTTCCACAAGCAGGCGCCGCAATGCACGCACTTCTCGCGGTCGAATACCGGCGCGCCGCCGTCTTTCCGGGTGATCGCCTCGCCGGAGCACATCTCGACGCACACCTGGCTCACGCAGATCTCGCACAATTCCCACCGCAGAAATTCCACGTGGTCCGCGAAGCCCGGTGTGGCTTGCACCTTGCCGCCCATCAGCAGCGCGTCCTGATGCGTGACCAGCAGTTGGCCGTCGTAGGGGATCGGCGGCCATCCGCTCCGCTCCATCAGCAGGTCGTGCAGCGGTGTGCCGGCGATCCGGCATTGTTCCCTGATCCTGTCGATCTCGCCCAAAGGAATTCTGTCGGAAAAGTACGCTTCAATGCTACGCAGGTTTTCGTATGCTGGCCGTGGTTTCCCATGCATCCGGAACCGCCCCTTGGTCACTCCGGCCAAGGCCATGCCGAACATCCCGGTCAGAAATCCGGATTGAAAACCATCGCGCGCGTTCTCTGCGATTCGTCCTTCGGTCTCTACCCAGCTTGCTCGCCGCCGTGCCACGTACGCGCGATCCAGATTGTCACGCGTAAACGGCGCACCCTCACGCAGCAGTTCAATCACACCTTCGGCGAGCTGGATGCCTGTGGTCCAAGCTTCATCCACTCCCGATCCAGTCAGCATGTTCGTGCTGCCTGAGCCCTCGCCGATTCGCGCATACCCGTCGCCCACCAGCCATGGTTCGCCGCGCCGTCCCGACTCCAACAGCGACTTTGCGCCCCAACTCCGCAGCCGCCCGCCCTTGAGATATCGCCAGAGGTACGGATGCTGAATGAAGTGCTGTAGGTAACGATACGAGGTGCGGACCGGGTTCTCAAACCATGACGGCACGAAGATCCCCGCTGACGCAATGCGTCCCGGATGCACATAGAAGAAGCCGAAGATCTCCGGCTCCGGAAAACCGATCGTGTGAAAGACCGTGCCCGGCTCGAGCTCGACCCCCTCCGGCAGATCGATCACCATCTTTGCGCCAACCGCCCATTCATTTTTCTGGAAACCCGGAGGTACGCCGAAGTGCTCGTCGATGCGCCGTCCCACTGGTCCCACGGGCCCGTCTCCGACCACCGTCAGCGCAGCGCGAATGTCCATCCCGAGCTCGCCGTTTTGATCCGCTAATCGGATTCCCGCCACGCGATGGTCTTCAATCAGCGGCTCGGCCACCGGCACGCCGGGCCAAACCTGCACCATGCCGGACATCATCAACTGCTCGCCCACGAATTGGTTGAACTGTCCGATGGAAAGCACCAAGCCGCCAGCTTTGTTCAGAAACTCAGGAGTCCATGGCAGCTCCAGCGCCTGCAGTTCCTTGTTCGCAAACTTCCGCGTAAACGAATCGGCCAGGCGCAAAGCGGCCGAGCGCCGGCTTGCCCCGATCGGATCGAAAAGGTAAACAACCTTTTCTTCCCGCACCGGGGCCGCCATGGGAATTTGTGCCGGGTCGAGATTCGGGAACGATTGCCGGATGCCCCTGGCGCGCGTCACCATACCGGACACGCCGAATCCCAGGCCGTCTGCGCGCTCGTAGCAGACCACCTGCGGCGGGGAAGGGAACTCAGCGAGCGCGGGCGCCAGCATCGTCAGAAAACCGCCCACGGCCGGACCGAATCCGACGCAGGCGATATCCACATCCATGCTGGCGCGATCACTCATCGGTTACGCCGGATAATCCAGTGCTGCGGGGATCATGACTTTCGTGAGCGACTCGGCGGCTCTGTCTTTTGCAAGCTGTGACCCGGTCAGGCAGCCATCCAGTTTCGTGCGCAGGCGAACGAACGGTTCCAGTCCCTCGGCCTTTGCGCATGGGCCTGCCTTCATCGGGTGCGAACCATCCGAGCCAATGACGTCTACGGCCACGCTTGCCAGCCCCGGAATGATGCTTTCGAGTGCGATCAACTCGTCCTCGTGGTAACAGCCTTTGTAGCCTTCCTCGTCCCACGCCGGATGCCGGTTGTATCCGTAGACCAACTCGGCGCAAATGCGCCCTGCCTCTCCCGCGGACCGCGCCGTCTGCACGTGGCAAAGGTCGCTGAGAAACTGCACCGTGCCCGCGAGACCCTCCGACACCACAGGGTTCTGCGGACCCTTCTGCTCCAGTTCCATCACGTCGAGAATCAACGCCCGTGCCGAGAGCAGCCAACAAAGCGCATCCGCCAGCGCAAACGTGACCCCCTGCCGGTTGGTCTGGTAGAGTGCCGCTCCGTCGGCGTCTTTGGCCACTTGCAAATGCTGGATGGTCCACAACCACATCTGCATCGCTGTGGCCAGCGAGCAAGCGCCGGTTCCCGGCCGGGACGAGGCGATCTCGCGCATCTCCGCCACCCATCCACGGAACTGCGCCAGGAACACCTCGTTGACCATCGTCACCGAAAGTTGGCGCCGCTGCACCGCTTCGGGGCCTTCATAGGTTGCTTCGAGTTGCGCGTCCATCCACTTGTATCCCAGAAAGCCCGGACAATCTTCCGTGATGCCGTAACCGCCCATCAGGCTGACGGCCTCGCGCATCATGTTTGCGCCATGGCCTGTGTTCCACAGTTTGCAGGCCGGGCAGAAGACGTTGGCAAGAGAATCGAGCAGCACGTACTTTACAAGCTGGTCGCTCGCGAGCTTCTCATAGCGTTCCTTGTTGCGCCTTCCTTCCGGCTGCCCTTGCAGTACCAGATACTCCAGGGCGTCTTTCTGAACCTTGCGCAGCGCCTTGAAAGCGGTTGTGCCTCCGTGGATGCCTTGTCCGGCTAGAATGCGGTCTTTTTCTTTCTCCAGAGGGTCCAGTTCATCGAACAGCCGCGCCGCAGCAAAGCCCAGCGACGCGCTCGCCTCCCCGGTGGCCCATACGTCGAGCAGCCGGTGCAACGCATCGGGCTTCTGCTGTAAGCCCAGCTCATACCGCGGAGACCCTGCGGGTACGCTGCCGCTGCCCCGAAACCGGTCCCTTTGGTAGCGAATGACCGGCTCCACGGCCGATAGCAGCTTCGCCGCGGTCATCAGGCCCACCGTGATTCGCGTTCGGCGGAATACCGCCTCAATAATCTCGCCGTGGTTGTACCGCGGAATGATAACGCCGTCCTTTACGGTGTAACCGCCGACGATGCGGCTCGCCGGGACGCGCATCCGGAAGACCGGATCGCATGTGGACGATAACTGGTGCACCAGTTTCCGCGTGGGAGTGCCGCGATCGAACGTGCCGGGGTCGGTTTCTTCCAATACCACCATGCACGTGCCTTTGATGCGCGGGTCTCCGGAATCCACCGCCGCCGTCACGAAGTTGGCGAATCCCATGTTGGTGATGAAGCGCCCGCGCTTGTCGACCTCGAGAACGGGCTCCTTGCCCTCCTCCCATTCCACAATGCGTACCCGTCCGGCCAGTAGACTTGTCTCAACTCCAACATAAGGAAGGGGTTCCGTCAGGCAGAAGGCCCCGCGTCGGGGAGTCGGCGGAGCGCACAGGCTCATGTAGTGCTCTCGCTGCTCGGGAGTACCTCTCTCATGAATGGGGGCTAGGGCCAAGCAGCCCGCCAAGCTACCCGTAGCTGCCCCGGCGTCGACCCAAGCCAGCTCAAAGGCGATTAGCGAGAGGACCAGGTTCTTCGGCCCCTCGATATATCCGCCATTTTCCGGGTCGAGGCCCGCTGCCGTAATGCCGGCAGCGTCGAACTCGTTGAGGAGACTAGCTTTCTGCTCCGTCCAGTCGTGCGTGCCGCGTGCGCCGTTCGCCACCAGACGGGCTACCGGCCCCCGCGCCACGGCGCGAGCCGATTGTACAAGCATCTGCAAATCCAGCCGGTCCGCGAACCTCCACATGATCTGGCGGACGTCATCGCCAGGCAGTGTACGAAGCGTTTCCGTATGCGGTTTCGTTGCCGTCGTGCCCATACCAGCCCCTCCTCGTTGGATAACCGCCCGGAAGTGCAATCGGCCTGCCATTGAGAATGTCGTGGAAGTGATAAAGAATCAGTTGCTTATGGCGAGCTGCGCTCGCCCCGCAAGCCTAGTCTGAGGGCCATATGGCCCTTTCGGAGCGCCTGTGGGTAATAGTGGGTGAGGTTCCGCAGTCTGTCAGATCAAACGACGTCCAGCTCCCAGCCAAATCCCGGCCGGTCGGAGGGACGCATGTAGATGCCTTCCGGTCCGCGGCTGACCTGGTTGTCTTCCTCGTAGCGCCGGTAAACCTCCGGGGGACCGCCCGGAGGTGGCATGAACATTTCCGACCAGGGCGCATTCGGCGTGGCCATGGTGAAATGCACACAGTCCTGCACGCCGCCGGCGTGCGGGATTACGGGGATGTCGTAAGCCGAAGCCAGCGCTGCGATGCGCCGCAGTTCGGTCAAGCCGCCGCACCAGTGAATATCCGGCTGCCAGACGGCGGCTGCGTTATGTTCCAGCATTTGCCGGAACCCGTAGCGGAAATAAACGTGTTCTCCACCCACGATGCGCGTCGACTTGATGGCTGCCCGCAGCCGTCCAAAACCTTCGAAATCGTATGGCGGCAGGCACTCTTCCATCCAGTAGACCCGGTAAGGCGCGACCATTTCCGCCAGCTCGATGGTGTACTGTTCGTTCAACGCCATCCAGCAATCGAGCATGATGTCGCCATCGGGACCCAGCAAATCGCGCGTGTGCTTTACCAACTCTGTATTCTTTTTCAACCCTTCCCGCCCATCGGCCGGGCCGTGCGGTACCGCTAGCTTCAACCGCTTGTAGCCGAACTGGATATGCTGCTCGATGTCATTGCCCGTGCAATAGGTGGGAATGCGCGCCTTGGTTTCTCCGCCCAATAGCTTGTATACCGGCATGCCCAGAGCGTTGCCGATCAGATCCCAAAGCGCCAGGTCCACACCGCTGATGGCGTGAGGCACGACGCCGGCTTGGCCGTAGTACATGCTAGATCGAAACAGAATGTCCCAGATTCGCTCGATGTTGAACGGATCTTCGCCGATCAGGAGCTTGGTGAAATGCCCCACCACGATTTGGCCACCGGCGATGCCGCCGCTACCATAGCCCTTGACGCCTCCGTCAGTCGAGATCTCAACCGTGAAGGTCTCGAGCTTTCCGGGGTCGGGCATGAACAGCGAGCGCTGTGCTTTGTACTCCGGGTAGATGGACATGGGGTTGGCCACTTCCACTCCGCCGGTCGACCATGAGCCCGGTGCCGGCTCGTACGCGGGCACAGGCCGCTTGGGCCGCGTGTGAACCAGCCGGACGCCGGTGATTTTCAGTTTGCTCTTTTCGTCTTGAAAGGGGAAAGGCATGGCGCTTCCATGAGGAATGAGTCCCAGCGCGGCGCCGCTACCGAGTGCCAGAAAATTCCGCCGTCGCATGGTGCTCGGCTCCGATTATTTGAAACCGCAGCGATCTTGTCAAGGCGTGATTCGCGAAACGGGCCTTTCAGAAGTATTCTTATAGGAGCGTCAGGTCAGGCGAGGAGGCAAGATGCGACGCAGGACGTTCATTTCCACTTCCGCGGCAGCGGGACTTTCGCTCGGTGGCGCTCGCGCCGCTAAGGTGACAGCGGGTGACATCCCCAAGCGGGTGTTCGGCAAGACCGGCGAGAAACTCACGATCATCGGGCAGGCGGGCGGCCGTTTTCCGCTGTGCAGTTATGACGACGCCAAGGCCATCACGCTGCGGGCCTACGAACTTGGCATCAACTACTTCGACTGCGCGCGCATTTATTGGGACGGAAAATCCGAAGAAGTCTACGGCGATGTTCTGCCGCCGTTTCGCAAGCACATCTTCCTCACCACCAAGTCGCCGCAACGTAGCCGCAAGGGCGCTGAAGAGGATCTGGAGAAGTCTCTACGGGCGCTGAAGACCGATTACCTGGACCTGTGGCAGATTCACCAGGTCAGCACCATGGAGGAAGTGCAGCAAATATTCGCCCCCGGCGGCGCCATAGAAGCTTTCGTTGCCGCCAAGAAAGCGGGGAAATGCCGCTTCATGGGCTTCACGGGACATCACGATCCGGAAGTGCACCTGGCTATGCTCAAGAACTATGACAAGTACGACACGATCCTGATGCCGCTGAACCCGGCCGACCCGGCTTACCTGAGCTTCGAGAAAAATGTGCTGCCTGTTGCCGTCGAGCGCGGCATGGGGATTCAAGGCATGAAGAGCACGGCCAACGCCGGCCTGCTAGCAGAGATCCATCTGAAGGACTGCCTCAGCTACGTGCTCAGCCTGCCGATTCACTGCCTGGCTCTGGGATGCACGACCATCGGGCAGATCGAAGATGATGCCCGGATTGCGCAGCAGTTCAAACCCATGTCGCAGGAGCAAATGGCGCAAGTCCGGGAAAGCGCTCGAAGCCTGGCGGGTCCGCGCCTGGAGAACTGGAAACGCGACGTCGACAAACGTGCTGCCACGCCTCGCCACTCGGACGGTACGCCCGCGTAGCACTAGCAATTGTCTGCTATCTGGTTGTCGTAAAGCGATTTAAGCTGCTACCTGAGCAATAACCCAGCATCGTCGTCCCTCAGGCTATTTGTATTACAATAATGGAGTAAAAAATCCTAAATGAATCGGCGGCAATTTATTGTGGGTTCGACCACGGGCGTGCTGGCAGCATCGGCCGTGGGGCGCATATTTGCGCAGACGCCGGACGAAGCGAAACGCGCACGCATCGCCGTGTCGTCCTACTGCTTCTACAATTTCTTCCTCAGCACGCGGGATCGCGACGCCCCGCCGATGGAGGGCAAGCCTTTCGACCTTCTCGATTTTCCGGAGATGGTAGCGGACCGCTACCACATTCACAATCTGGAAATCGTCAAGGGGCACTTCGCTTCGCGCGAGACCTCCTATTTAAAGGACGTGAACGCGCGGCTGAAGAAGGCGCACTCGCGGATTGTGAACATACCGATCGACATCGGGGAGTTGTGGAATCAGCCGGGGCTTTCCTCGGCGGATACGAAGGTGCGCGAGCGGGCGATTTCTCTTTACAAGCCATGGTTCGACCTGGCGGAGGCGGTGGGAGCGCGCTCGGTACGCTGTGATCCGGGCAAGATCAACACTGCGGATCTCTCGCCGACCATCGCGTCGTACCAGACGTTGGGCGTGTATGCGAAGGCCAAGAACCTTTACGTGATCATTGAGAATCATTTCGGCGTCGGCTCGGAGCATCCGGAGGAATTAATCCGCATCCTGCGAGCTGCTGGCGGGCAAGTCGGCGCACTGCCTGACTTCGGGAATTTTCCCGACCAGCCGACGCGCGAGCGTGGCCTGAAGCTGCTATTTCCGCTGGCGCGGACCGTCTGTCACGCCAGGGATACCGAGGGAGACGGGTCGGGTGGGCTAGTCCATTTCGACTTGGGCCAGTGTGTGCGGATCTCGAAAGAAGCAAGATACAAGGGCATATATTCGGTGGAAGCAGAAGCGAAGGGCGACGTCTATGCCAACGTGCAGCACGTATACGACGAGTTGATGAAGCACATCTAGGAGAATACCGATGGAAGCTCCCGATAAAGGCTTGATGACACGGAGAAGTTTTGCGGCAATGGGCGCCGCCGCATTTACGATCGTTCCCAGGCATGTGCTGGGCGGACAGGGGTACACGGCTCCGAGCGACAAAGTGACGGTCGCCTCCATCGGCATGGGCCGGCAGGGGATGGCGATCACGATGGAATTGCTGTCCAGGCCCGACGTGCAGATCATTTCGGTGTGCGACTGCAATCGATTCAGCAAGGATTACATCGAATACGGCACTAACGCGCTGCTGCAAGCAGAGCGGAAACTGCTTGGGCCAGGTTATGAAAGTTGGGGCGAAGACCTCGCATCGCCCGGCATGAAGCAGTTCTCGAGGAGTGCCCGGCACAGCATGGGTGCAGGCGGCCGCGAAACGGGGCAGCGGCTGGTAGAGGCTTTTTACGCTTCACGTAAGAACGGGACATACAAAGGATGTTCCGCATACCGCGATTACCGTGAACTTCTGGATAAAGAGAAGGACCTGGATGGCGTGTACATCGCGACGCCGGACCACTGGCACGCGCCGATTTCCATGGCTGCCATGCGCAAGCGGAAACACGTGCTCTGTCAGAAGCCGATGACGCATTCCATCGGCGAGGCGCACCGTGTGGCGCAGATGGCGCGCGAGATGAAAGTGGTGGCGAGCATCACGGTGAACAACCCGTCGACCGCCGACACCGAACTGATCGGGAAATGGCTGGCGGATGGAGTGATTGGGAAGGTGCGGGAAGTTCACAATTGGTCCAGCCGTCCATTCTGGCCACAAGGGATTGAGAGGCCCGCGGACGGAGAGCAAGTTCCGGATGGTCTGGATTGGGATCTGTGGCTGGGACCAGCGCCCTACAGGCCGTACAGCAAAGCTTACTTGCCGTTCTCGTGGCGTGGCTGGTACGACTTCGGCTGCGGTTCGTTCGGCGACATGGGATGTTACAGCCTCGCTGGTGTGTCGAAAATCCTGGGCCTCACTGCGCCCAGTGCGGTGGAAGCAACCACCACGGAGGCGTTTGACGAAACCTATCCCAAGGCATCGCTCGTACATATGTACTTCCCCGAGCATGGCGACCGTGGTCCTGTGCACCTGTCGTGGTACGACGGTGGCCTGATGCCGCCGCGGCCCGCGGGGATCCGGCCTGAGGACGCACAGCGCTTCCGAAAGGGCGCCGAAGGCGTGATGTATGTGGGCGACAAGGGCATAATCCTGGCCGAGTTCAATGGAGAGAATGCGCGGGTCTATCCGGAGGTGAAGGGATATGTGGCGCCTCCGCCACCGGAGAGCCGGTGGGACGAAATGCACGATGCCGGCGTGTTGCAGTGGGTTGCTGCGTGCAAAGGCGGACCTGCTCCACTGGCCAGTTTCGAGACGCAGGCGGCGGTGACGGAGACATTTTTGCTGGGCTGTCTGGCGCAGCGCCTTCCGTGGGAGCGGTTCGAGTGGGATGCGGCGAACATGCGCGTAACCAATTCCGAAGCCGCGAACCGCTATATCGATCCGCCTTACCGGCCGGAGTATAGCCGAAGTTGAAATGTCACAGGAGACTACGCATGCAAAACGGAAATGACGGGTTGAGCCGCCGCGACTTCGCGCGCAAGGCCGGACTTGCAGTGGGCGCGCTCCAAGCGGCGAGCCTCGTGGGCGCGGAAACGAAGCATGAGGCCGATCTGAAGGTCGGGCTGTACAGCATTACTTATATGGGGGTCTGGTATCGCGGCGACGCGCTGACGATCGAGCAGGTGATCGACCGCGCGAAGCGGTTCGGATATCAAGGCGTGGAAATAGACGGCAAGCGGCCGCATGCCGATCCGCTCGACATGCCACAGTACCGCTGCCGCGACATTCGCCGTTATGCACAGGCGCAGGGGATTGAGCTTTACGCCGTCGCAGCCAACAACGACTTCAGCAGTCCCATGCCGGAGCATCGTGAAGCGCAGTTGCTCTATCTCCGCGAACTGATCCGCACCACGGCAGAGCTTGAGATCAAGCTGCTGCGGGTGTTTCTCGCCTGGCCTGGAGTCACCACGATGCCAGAGGGCGGCGCCCGGTATGACATTTCCTTCAAGGCGTGGGCCGACAACCACAGGGACTTCCCGGAAGACCGCATCTGGGGATGGTGCCGCGACGGCCTGAGAGAAGCCGCGCAATATGCCGCCGATCACGGCGTTACGCTGGCACTGCAAAACCACCCGCCGGTGATCAAAGGCTATCGCGATGTGTTGCGGATGGTGCGTGAGATAGGCTCGCCAAACTTGAAGGTCTGCTTCGATACCCGCCTGGAACACGAACTGGGCCCGGAGGATGTAATGCGTGCTTCGCGAGAGATCGGCCCGCTACAGGTGCTCTCCCACTACGGCAACGAGTATGACGAAGTGGGCGGGCGTATCGTGCCGAAGTATGATGAACTGGCAGTGCCTCAGGTGGATGGGCTTCTCGAAATCGGATACAACGGCTATCTGGGATTCGAATTGTGCCACCAGCTCCCGATTGTTGATGGCCGTGTAGTTGGCATCGAGTTCACAGATAAGAATGCGCGGCTGGCGGCTCAATACATGCGCGAGACGATTGCAGCGGCCAAAAAACGGCGAGCGGCTGCGGCTTAATGCGGGCGAACGGTTTTCAGAAAGGTGGTGTTTCGTGACGTTGTTGCGCTGTCTGGTGGTGTGCTTGACGCTGGCGGGTACGTGCCTTGCCGAGATGCCGGAGTTTTACAAGAAAGTGAGCCGGGTCACCTGGGTGGTGAAGGACGTGGACCACTGTGTTGAGGGCTGGAGCAAGCTCGGTTTATCCGATGTCACTGATTACGGCGACGTCAACTTCGACGGGCAGTACCGCGGCAAAGACGTGTCAATCGGCGCCCGCGTGGCTACTGGTTCGCTCGGCAATTTGACTGTGGACATGTTGCAGCCCGAGCCGGGCGACAACGCATTTACGGCCTTTCAGGCGCGGCACGGTGACGGCATATTCTCCATTGTCCACGAGGTGGCGAGCATGGAGGTGATGACGAAGGAGATTGAGCGGATGCGCGGTCTGGGCGTCGGCGTGCTTCAGCAGATGACCATCGACGCGGATAATGGCCCGATCACCCTGACCTTTTTCGATACCGAGCCGGAGGGCAAGTATGTTTTGGGCCTGGTTTACTGGACGGGCGGCGCGCCTCCCGCAGGGCCCCCGGGGAAGATCTCGCACATTGCCTTCGTGGCTCGCCAGGCCGAACCGGTTTCGGCATATTGGGTGAAACTCGGCTTTCCGGCGATGCCTAAGTCGCATGCCAGCCCCCGGGAAGACTCCCGCTACCACGGCAAGCCGCTCTGGTTGGATTTTGACGTGTGCTGGCAGAAGCACACGCAGTTCACTTACGAATGGATCATTCCACCCACGAATCCTCCGAACCTGTATGCGGATTATCTGAAGACTCACGGCGAGGGCGTCCAACATCTTGGCGTGCCGGTGGATGACCTGGAGAAGTCGATTGCCGATTATCAGAAACTGGGTTACGCGGCGGCGCAGTCCGGTGCCTGGGGCGAAAACGGCAAGAAGGGCTCTGGCCGCTACTCTTACATGGACACGGACTCGATTGGTGGCGTCGTCGCCGAAGTGATACACCCCATCAACTAACGAAGAGAATCGAGGACGACGCGGCGGGCGGATTCGTCGACGCTCAAGGCGGCGGCATACTTGTGTCCGACGAGCGCTCCGAGCGATTGCAAGTGCGAGGTGTAGTAGTCGAAATACGCAAACGGCGAGACTCCGCCGCGCACCATTTCGTACTCGCGAACAGCCTGCTTCCATTGCTCGAAAACGTCGGAGACATCGACATAGATGAAGGGCCGGAAGTCTTCGGAATCCTCCCAGTTGTCGGCGTAGTAGACGCCGCGCACGTCACGGTAGGGCGGATGGTCCGTTTTTACGGCTTCGAGTTCGGCCATCAGCACCGCGTCGCGAGTTATGGCGCTGGTGGCGGAGTGGTCTTTGTGAAAGCTGTTTTTCCAGTGTGTGATCACGTAGGTGGGTTTGACTTGGCGAATGATGTCGGCCACGTATCGGCGCGCGTTGTCGTCGTTAGGCAGCATGGCGTCGGGGTAGGGCCCGATGATGACCTCTGCTCCCAACGCTTTCGCCGAGGCGGCGGCTTCGCGGCGTTTCTGCTCGGCGTACTGCGCGGGAGGCAAGTGGGGATTACCGGCCTCGCCGAGGGTCAGATGCAAGATCACGATGCGATCGCCGCGGAGCTTCTGGTGCGCCAGAATCGGGCCGGCGGTCAAATCCATGTCCGCGGCATGCGCGCCGATGGCCAAGATGGTTCGCTGTTGAGCGGGCGCTGGAGCGCCGCATAGCACTAGCAACAATGCCGCTGCAATCGAAAGGCTGCGTTTAGTGTGCATGATCTTGTCTCGTGACGATATTTCCGGCCAGCCACTGCAATCCGAATATTCCAGCAGCGCAAGCGATCGGGATGGCCAGGCCGGCAGTGACACCCGAACGATATGCGACACGGCCGACGACCCAGGGCATCGTCATGCCGCCGGTCAGTGCAATGCCGATCAGTATGCCGAACGCGGTGCCCGAGTGGCTGGGATATCGCGCGCCCGCGAGTCCGAGGGTTGTCGGGAAGATGGCGGCGATACTCAAGCCGAGCACCACGATGGCGACGGCGGCAACCAACAACGATGGCGCGCTCACTAGCACGCCTACGCTGGCGGCAACCCCGGCGGCGCTGGCCAGCGTAAGCGCGTGGCCGCTGACATGTAAGAGCACACGGCTGAGCACCACGCGCGCGAACATGAGCGCACCCCAGTAGACGGCAAGAAGGGTGGATGCTACCGGGACAGTGGCGCCGAGGGTCCGCGTCAGGTACGACGTCATGTAGCCGCCGAGGACGAATTCGTTGCCCGACTCTAGGAACAGCAGGAGGGCGAGCGTCACGATGAGTGGCTGCCGCGCCAGCCTCAATACCTCTGCCATCGGAACTCCAGCGCTCTGCCGCGGGGCGGGGAAGGCCAGCACGATGCTCATGGCGGTGGTCGTCAAGGTGAGGATGGCGGCAACGTAAAGAATGTTCGCGAGGCCCAAAACGTTTAGTAGTGTACCAATCGTGAAAGGGACGAACAGAGCGCCGAAACCGAAGAACACACCCAACAGATTCAGCGCCGCGCTCTTGCGGCGCGGGTCTTCGTGAAGATCAGCGATGAGCGTATTAGTCGCCTGGTTCAACGCGCCGCCACCGATACCGAGCAAAATCACGCCCACTTGCAGAGTTTCGAAAGCGCCGGCGTTTGCAATCAGGACGAGCGCCCCGGCGACGAACAACGGCGCGAGGAGGAAAGCTGGCTTGATGCCAAAACGATCGAGCAGCGGGCCTAGCGCGAATGTGGTCACGAGCATCGCGCCATTCATGACGAGGAACAGACCACCCGCCTGAGCGAGATCGAAGCGCAGGCGTTGAGAGATCAACGGCAGAATGGCGCCGAGAAGGGCCATCACAATGCCGAAACCAAACATGCCGGCGTAGGCCGCCGCGCTGAGCCAGCCGGTGCGAATTCGAGTCGCCGCGTGCGCGGGTGTCATTCGCCGCCGCGCGAGAACAGGGCCCGGCTGAACGTCTGGAAGACTTTTTGATTGTGGTCTTTCTCAATGCCAGGAACATTCGGCGAGACGAATGTGACGGGTGTATAGCCTTTGGCGACGAGGCGCGCGCCAGTCTCCGCTACCAGCGACATGGCCACGAAGACTACGGCCATAGTCGAACCTGCGGCGACCTTTTCCGGCCGGCCAATATCCACCTGGGAGTCTTCGGGCGCCACGCAGTTGTCGATGGTGATGTCGGCAACGTCAGGCAGCTTCTTGCCGCTCGAATGCGTGGCCTGAGCCACCTTGGCATTGGCGAGAGAGGAGACGGTCACCACCATGAGCCCCTTTTTTTTGGCGTAGAGCGCCGCCTCGATGGGGGCCGCGTTCATGCCGCCGTGCGAGAAGACGATCATGATGTCGCCGGGTTCGAGCGGATAGCTTTGCAGGAACACTTCGGCGTAGCCCTCTTTGCGTTCCAACCACAGTAGCTCGCGCGCGCCGTTCGGTCCCACCACATTCGACCACATGAGTCGCGGATCGTAAAGCGGGAAAAAGCCGACAAAGCTTCCATAGCGCGGGAAAATGTCCATCACCGGGATCACCGAGTGGCCGCTGCCGTACAGGTAGACGCGCTTTCCCGCGGCGATCGCCGTGGCCATGGCTTCTCCGGCCTTTTCAATCTTCTCTCCCTGTGTTGCGTGAATATTCGCTAGTACTTCCGAGATTCGTCCGTAGTATTTAATTGCCGACATAAACTCCTTATTTGATTTCCGTCAGACTTCGGCGCCTTGCAACGCCAAGCGCGCCGCGCCCAGCAATCCTGCATCTTCTCCGAGCTGCGTCAACTCGATGCGCACTTGCTGCGCGGCAACCGGCTGCGCCCATTTTCGCATCACGCGCTCGATCGGCCCAAGGAAGAGATCGCGGGCCTGCATCAGGCCGCCACCGAGTATGATCATTTCCGGGTTGAAGACGCTGACCAGATTGGCGATACCCATGCCAAGATACCGCACCGTTTCTTCAATTGCTGACTGCGCAGAGGCGTCGCCCGAGCGGGCCGCCGCGACAACTTCCTCCGCCGATGCGACATTGAGCCGCCGCGCCAGGCCGGGGCCGGCTGATTCGGCTTCCCAGCACCCCACCTGCGTGTAGATTTCGCGGTGTACCGGATTCAGAGCGAACCATCCGACGGCGCCCCCGATGTCGCCCGCTCCTCGCACCAGCCGGCCATCCGAGAGAATGCCCGCGCCGATGCCCGTGCCCACAGCGAGAAAAATTACGTCTTTCAATCCGCGGGCCGCGCCGAGCCACACCTCGCCGAGCACACATCCGGCGCGGTCGCTATCGATGGCGACAGGCAGAGCGAGCTTCTTTCGGAGCTCCGTTAGCAGCGGGACATGGTCGTGGCCCCAAAGATTCGGCGCCCACGCTTGGCCGGTCTTCTTCGAAAAGATGCCGGGCACAATCAGCCCGGCGCCGCGAACTTCCCCAACGCCGGCCTGAGCAATCGATTCGCGGACCGACGTTGCGATTTGCTCGACCGTTGCGCTGAGCCCTCCGCGTTCGGCCGGGCGTTTCGTGCGGCCCGAAACACGGCCATCACTGTCGACTACCGCTGTGGTCACCTTCGTTCCGCCGAGATCGATCGCAATAACACACGGCATCGCTACTGTTCCGGGGAGAGCTTCACTACCCAAACGTCTTCCGGCGCCACCGTGCCGTGAATCTTCACGACACCAGGCTCTCCGGATACCTCCACCGGTTGCGCGGTCACTAAGTCAACACCTCGACGAGGATGCCCGGGCAGGCGCAGTGAGACCGAAGGCTCGATGGCCTGATTGCCATGATTGAAGACGAAGACCAGTGTATCGCGTCCGCTCTCGAGATAGCGCACCTCGGGCGCTGCGCCCGTCACCACGACAGGCGCATCAACGCCGGCCCATGTGAGCAGCGAACGATAGAAGCGGGCCGCTGCCGGCTCGGGCCTTGTTTCGTACGCCGCGGCGACGTAGGAGCCGAGCATCAGCGTTTTGCCTTTGCCGTACGTGGAAATCACCGCCGCTGCGGAACCAGTTGGGAAGGCCGCGACAACACGTGCCTCTGGGCTGCGCGGCTCGAGTGTTTCTTCGTACCACCTTGCCTGTAGCGTTTCGCCGGCGTTGAATCCGGGCAGAGCGTCACCCGTCCATTTCAGAACCGTGCGTCCGGCTTGCCCGGTCTGCACGTCGGTTTCGCGGCAGCCCATCACTTCGTCGAGGCCCATGCCGGGGATCGTCGGCGAAGACGAGCCTTTCTCGTTGCTCCAGCCGAGCCGCGCCTCGGCCACCAGATGCCCTCCGCTCCGCACGTATTCCTTGAGCTCGGCGGCCGACGAAGACGGGATCATCAACGGGTACGGCAGGAAGACCAGTTTGTACTGCTTGAGATTCGAAAGGTGGTTGATGTGAACGAAGTCGATGGGCACATTCGTCGGGAAAAGCGCGCGATAAATGCCCAGCATGGAATCGCGCTCAATGCTGTTGACTTCACCCTGCGGCCCGCCATAAGAGGTCTCGCGTTCCCGGCCTCCGACGAAGTGTGACAACGGGTTGTAAATGATGGCGGCTTCGGCTTTCGGCGGCCGTGCTTCGAGGAAAGCTTTTTGGTTGCGATCAACAATCTGGGCAACGGAGCCCGCCACGCGGCTGCGCTTGGTAAGGGTGCCATCAAGCTGGATCATTCCGTAGCCGCCCGATTCATAGCCGGTGCTCATGGGATACCACGCGTAGTAGTTGATGGCCTTGGCCCCGCGCGCCAGTGCGCTCCAGGTCCAGACGCGCAGGTCGGCTGGCGTCACAGTGGGCGAAACATTCAGCGCAATGGTGCCGAAACCGGCTTGCAGTTCGCCGATCCAGAAGCCACGGCCGCCATCCGCGAAACCGAATGAGCGCGTGAAGTCCAGCAGTGCGCCGCGCCAGGGGACATCGCGGTTGACGAAAGATGAGTGCTTCGGATAGAAGGAAGTTCCGTAGTAGTCCACTTGCGCGGTCATGGTCCAGTCGTCAGACTGGCCTTCCCACCACAGCGGAGAGCTAAACAGGCCGATCCCAGCCGCGTGGGACGTCGCCACTGTGCGCTGGTCCACACGCTTGACGGCTTCGTAGCGGTCGCGCAGGTCCTCACCGAGCTTGTCGGCGATGAAGTTCTTCCAGTCGATGAAATCGGCGTAGGAGAGGATCGTGCTCAACCGGTTCGGCTCCACTTCGTCCCAGGCATTGAAGTGGCGGTACCAGGCGGCGTTCAGCGCATCCAGCGTCCCGTACTTTTTCTTTAACCAATTTCGGTAGCGCGCCATGGAGTGCTTGCAGTAGCAAAACTCCGGATTGCCGATGTAGGTGGGGGTCGCCCAGTTGATGACGTGCGGCTCGCTCCACAGATCCCAGCCGAGAAACGCGGCGCTTTTCTTCGCCTCTTCTGCCAGAGCCGTGTAGAACTTCAGTTCGACCTCTCGCACGCCCGCGTGGTCGCGGCAGTAACCGGGAGAAGATTCCGGATGGATGGCCATGCCGTTGGATGAGACGAAAAGCGAATCCGGAAACTTGCGCCCGACCCACGCCGGGGCGGAGTCCATGTAGACCTGAATCACCACCCGCAACCCCTGCTCCTCGGCGAGTTTCAGAATCACGTCGATGGTTTCGAAGTGATATTGACCCTCCTCGGGTTCGCCGCTTGACCAGTCGATCCAGCAACGCACGGTGTTGAAACCAAGCTTCTTAATTTGGGCGAGATCGTTGCGCCAGACGGCAGCCTTCTTGAGAGGATCGGCCTCCAGCATCGGAGCGCGCGCCTTGCCGCCTCCATACCACACCGACATCGGGAAGAAATCCTCGGTACGCGGGGTCTGCGCACTCAGGTGACACAAGCCCAATGCTAGAACACATGCGCCGAGGCGCGGGAATTGTAGGGTCATCGTTGAGCGACCGGGAGCATCATATCACCGCTGGTCGGTCTCCCTCTGGATATAGCCGTTGACAATATAGCCAACATGGATATAATGGCTATATGCCTGATGCTCTGCCAGTGGCTACATTCCACATTCTTTTGGCCTTATCGGATGACGACCGCCACGGTTATGCCATCATTCAAGATGTCGCGGCGCGAACCGGCGGCGAGCTAAGACTGAGTGCGGGAACCCTGTACCGCTCCATTCAGCGGATGCTGGAGCAGGGGCTGATCGTCGAAGTTCGCGACCGCCCGGCTCCCGAATTTGACGACGAACGGCGCCGGTACTACCGCATCACGCCGCTCGGCAACGCCGTGGCTCGCGCGGAAACGCGCCGGTTGGCGCAATTGGTAAAGTTGGCCTACGCCAAGGGATTTGCTCCGGAGAGTGCGTGATGCGGTTTTACGAAGCCCTGCTGCATCTCTATCCGGTATCGTTTCGTGGTGAGTACGGCGCGGAGATGTGCGCGATCTTCGCCCAGCGCCGGCGCGGCGCGAGCGGAGCCGCGGCGATCCTCGCGTTGTGGGTGGACGTGATCTGGGAGGTTGTTTTCAACAGTATCGCAGCGCACTGGGATGTTCTGCGCCAGGATGTGCGCTACACGGCGCGAGCGCTGGCCCGCACGCCCGGCTTCGCCATCACCGCGATTCTAGTGGCGGCGCTGGGGATCGGCGCGAACACGGCGGCGTTCACGGTAACCGATTTCGTCCTCATCCGGCCTCTTCCATTCCCGCAACCAGAGCGGCTGGTCAATCTGTCGGAGCGTCTCCCCGGGTATACGGAAATGGAGCTGTCGCCGGCCACGTATCGCGATTGGAAGAGCATGAGCAAGTCTTTCGAGGCCATGGGCGGCTACACCGACATTCCCGTGAATCTAGTGGGCCAGGGAGATCCCGAGCGGATCTACAGCGCGTTAGTGACGGCTGACTTGCTTCCGGTGCTGGGTGCACAACCTGCCATCGGGCGGCCCTTCACGGCGGCGGATGAGCGCAAGGGATCTCCGGGCACCGTGCTCTTGGGCTATGGCCTCTGGAAGGCACAGTTTGGCGGCGACCCCGGCGTGCTGGGGCGAAAAGTGCTTCTGGATGACGCCGCGTACATCGTCATTGGCGTGATGCCTCCGGACTTCCATTTCCCCAGCCGGGAGGTGGAGATTTGGACGCCGTTCCAGTTTGGCGTGGGCGATTTTGAAGATCGGAATAACAACTACGTTTACTGTGTAGCCAGGCTCAAGAGCGGAGTCTCTATCGAACAGGCTCGGGCCGAAATGAGCGTGATCGCGGCGCGACTCGAGCGCCAGTACCCCAAAGAGAATGCGAAACACGGCGCCACGGTCAACCGATTGCGCGATGGGTTATCGAATCAATCGCGCCTGCTGCTCATCGCTCTGTGCGGAGCGGCTGGGTGCCTGTTGCTGATCTCCTGCGCGAACCTAGCGAACCTTCTTTTGGCGCGCGGCTTGGTCCGCCAGAAGGAGCTGGCGGTGAGAGCAGCATTGGGAGCCGGCCGCGAGCGGCTAGTTCGGCAGTTGATCACAGAAAGCCTGGTGTTGGCGATACCGGGAGGTGTGCTGGGCGTCCTCCTGGCAGTCACTGCTGTCCCGCTGCTGGCGAGACTGGTGCCCAATTCGCTGCCGATTGCACAAACGCCCTCCGTCGATTGGCGCATGTTGATCTTCGCGGGCGTGCTAACCAGCTTGACGGGTGTTGCTTTCGGCGTCGTTCCGGCGATGCGGGCTGCTGGAAACCGTGACCTGAGCGGACTGCGCGAAGGATCTCGTGCGGGAGGGGGGCGTAAAGAACGAGTACGATCCATCCTCGTGATTGCCGAGCTGGTGGCTTCGGTTGTTCTACTGGTATCGTCGGGCCTGCTGATGCGGGCTCTTTGGAAGGTGCAGGCGACCGATCCTGGTTTTCGTGCTGACGGTGTGCTGACCTTGCGGACCGCTCTGCCAATGCCCAAGTACGAGAAGACCGCTGTTCGAGAGGCGTTCTATACCCGTGTGCTGTCTGGGGTTCGACAGCTCCCGGGAGTTTCGAGGGCAGCCTACATCAGTTTTCTGCCTATGGTGATGGGCGGCGGCATCTTCCCGGCTTCGGTCAACGGAGAACTCTTGAGCCGCGACCAATCTCAGACCGCCAGCATGCGGTTCGTCACACCGGGCTTCTTTTCTGCTCTCAGCATCCCTCTCCACCTGGGCAGGGACGTTAGCGAATCGGATACCATCGATACGCCGTTTGTAGCCGTGGTCAGCCAATCCTTCGTCCGCCGTTACTGGCCGAACGAGAACCCGTTGGGCCGGCATTTCTATTTTGCGACACACGACCGAATGGTGGTCGGTGTGGTCGGCGACGTCCGGGTTCGTGGATTGGAAAGAAATAGCGAACCGCAGGTTTACCTTCCGTATAACCAGCTGCAGGATCACACGTTTGAGTTTTACAGCCCGAAGGACCTCGTGGTTCGATCCGACGCGCCTCCAGCCACGCTCGTGCCATCCATCCGCCGTATCATTCAAAGCGTGGATCGCCAGCAGCCGATATCGAATGTGCGCACCATGGGCGATATCGTCGAAACGCAAACGGCGTCGCGCTCGATCCAGTTGCGCGTGCTCGGAGCATTCGCGGCGATGGCGCTGCTTCTTGCTGGAATTGGCATCCACGGGTTGCTCTCGTTCACTGTGTCCCAGCGGTCGCAGGAAATCGGGGTGCGAATCGCGTTCGGCGCCTGTCCCGGGGATATTCTTGTCATGGTGTTGCGGCAGGGTGCCCGGCTGGCAGCCGTGGGCGTCGCTCTGGGCGCGGTTCTGGCCTATGAGGCGGGACGGGCCATGGAAGGGTTATTGGCTGGCGTAACGCCCGCGGACGCGCCAACGTTTCTCACTGTCATTGGTTTGACTCTGGCGATGACGCTGATTGGAAGCCTTTTACCTGCATTACGCGCCACCCGCGTGGACCCGATTACAGCCATCCGCATGGAGTGAAACAGGGCTCGCCCCAGGGTAATTTTGCGCCCCGCCTATAACAGGTTTATACTAGTCGAGACATCAACCCAGGGGGGAGGGTCGCCGTTGCGGAAGATCATCTCCGCCGCGCTGATAACCGCGGCGGTTTTTGGGGTCGGCTTCGCGAGCGAGAACGACGCAACCGACAAAGAGGCCAAGTTCATTGGAGCGCGAGGTAAGTATTGGGCGTTTCAGAAGGTGGTTCGACCGCCCGTTCCTTCTGTATCTGATTCCTGGGTGCGCACGCCGATCGACGCGTTTATCCTGAGCGCTCTTCAGGCGAAAAAGCTCGCACCCTCCGAGCCTGCGGACCGCATTCGATTGATCCGCCGCGTAACGTTTGACCTGATCGGCCTGCCGCCGACGCCAGCCGAGGTCGATGCTTTTCTGCAAGACCGCTCCCCGGAAGCATATACAAAGGTAGTGGACCGCCTGCTGGCTTCCCCGCATTACGGCGAAAGGTGGGCGCTGAAGTGGCTGGACGTAGTTCGGTACGCCGATACCAACGGCTTTGAAATCGACGGCGACCGTTCGCACTCTTGGCGCTACCGCGACTACGTGATTGACGCATTCAATCACGACAAGCCCTACGACCGGTTCATCAAAGAACAGATCGCCGGGGGCGAAATGTTCCCGGGCAACAAAGAAGCGCTGATCGCGAGCGGTTATTTGCGGGCCGGCCAGGAGCACCTGGTGGCAGGGAACATCGATCCCGAAATGAGCCGCGAGGAGGTTTTGACCGAGATCGCAACCAACGTGGGGCAGACGTTTCTGGGCATGACCGTGAACTGCGCGCGCTGCCACAATCACAAGTTCGATCCCATTCTCCAGGCCGATTACTACAGGTTGCAAGCGATCTTCGCCGGGGCCGAGGGTAAAGAGGTGGAGATCGCCACGCCAGAAGAGAAAGCTGCCTGGGAAGCGGCGGATAAGGCTTACCAGGAGCGGCTGAAGCCGGTGAAGGATGCGTTGCAGCAACTCCAGAAGCCTTACCGCGAACGCATCGAAACCGAGCAACTCGGGAAGCTGGAACCGAAGCTACAGGAAGCCTGGAAGACGCCGGAAGCGAAACGCACGCCCGATCAGAAAACGCTGGCCGAGAATGCCAAGAGCCAGATTGAGCCCACATGGGACATTGTGGTGGCGGCGATGACACCGGAGGACAAGGAGAAACGGGCGAAGCTGCGGGCGAAGCTGCACGAAGTCGAGGCGACCGAGCCAGATCCGCTGCCCATGGCGTATGCGTACGTAAATGGAGATGCTCCCGCGCCGCAGGCTTACGTTCTGCGCATGGGCGACCCGAAGAATCGTCTCGATCCGGTAGAACCTTCGGTGCCGCGCGTGATCAAGGCATCCTACGAGATTCCGAAGGCGACGGTTGGCCGGCGCACGGCATTGGCCAACTGGCTGACATCGGAAGAAAATCCGCTGGTGGCGCGGGTGATGGTGAACCGCATCTGGCAATACCGGATGGGCACAGGCATCGTGCGGACGCCGAACGATTTCGGAGTGATGGGCGACCGTCCGTCGAACCGTGCGTTGCTGGATTGGCTAGCATCTGAATTTGTCGAGAAGGGCTGGAGCATAAAGACGATGGACCGGATGATCGTCACCTCCAGCGTGTACCTGCAAAACGCGGCGCCGGACAAGGATCGCGAAGGTGTCGATCCCGATAATCGCCTGTACTGGCGGATGAACCGCAAACGCATGGAAGGCGAAACGCTGCGCGACGAGATTCTCTCGGTAACCGGAAGCTTGAATCCGAAGCTCGGAGGGCGGCCCGTGCGTATCCCGATCGAGCCCGAGGTTTACGACCTGATTTTCACCGAGCACGAGCGGGATGGTTTGTGGCCGGTCAACCCCGATAAGAGCGTGCAGAACCGCCGCAGCATTTATCTCTACGACAAGCGCAGCGTGCGGCTGCCGCTGTTGACGGCATTCGATCAGCCGGATTCGATCACGTCGTGTCCTGTACGGCCGGTGAGCACGCACGCGCTGCAGGCGCTCTCGCTCTTCAATAGCGATTTCATGCAGGAACAGTCGCAAGCGTTCGCCGCGCGTCTGCGGACGGAATGTAAGAAAGACAACCAGGCGTGTGAAGTGAAAACGGCGTGGAAGCTGGCTCTGGCGAGGACACCCTCGCCCGCAGAGCAGAAACTGGCGAAGAAGTTCTTCACCGGTGGAGGCAACTTGGTGGATATGTGTCTGGCGCTATTAAACAGAAACGAGTTTGTCTATGTCCCCTAACAACCGGCATTTCGTTCCAGCGGTGACCCGACGCGATGTTTTGGTACGCGCCGCGCATGGTTTCGGATCGATCGCGCTGGCCTCGCTACTCGGTCGGCCCGCTGGCGCCGCGCAGCGCGTAAATGCACTCGCCGCCAAGCTGCCGCACTTCAAGCCGCGCGCGAAGTCGGTGATCTTTCTGTTTATGGTCGGCGCGCCGAGCCATATCGACACGTTCGATCCCAAGCCCGCGCTCGATAAGTACGACGGGCAGTTGCTTCCCGCGAGTTACGGTACCGTGGTGAGCGAGTTCACCAAGGGTGACACGCCGCTGCTGAAGAGCCCCTGGAAGTTTAGTAAGTATGGCCAATGCGGACGCGAGGTTTCGACGCTATTACCGCACATGGCGCAGCACGTGGACGACCTCTGTTTCGTGCGGTCGTTCTACACCGAGAGCACAGTGCATGCGCCGGCGATGTACCAGGTGAATACCGGCCGCATCCTGATGGGGTATCCGAGCATGGGATCGTGGATCACTTACGGGCTTGGCAGCGAAAGCGAGAACCTGCCGGCATACGTGGTGATGCCGCAACCGGAAGGCACGCCCGAAGGCGGGACGCCCTGCTGGGGCGCGGGATTTCTGCCGGCCGTGTACCAAGGGACGGTGTTCCGCCCGGGGCCGAACCCGATCATTAATCTGCGTCCGCCGGCGGGAGTCACGCCCGAGCGGCAGCGGCGCACGCTCGACTTTCTGCAAAGCATGAACGAGATGGACACGCTCGACACCGACACCGAGATGGCAGCGCGCATCAGCTCGTATGAGCTGGCTTTTCGTATGCAGAGCCACGCCCCGGAGGCGGTGGATATTTCCAAAGAAACCCAAGCCACGCGGGCGCTGTACGGGCTCGACCAGAAGCACACAGCCGAGTTCGGAACGCGCTGCCTGCTGGCGCGGCGCCTGGTGGAGCGCGGTGTGCGTTTCGTGCAGATTTATTCCGGCGGCGGCCCGGTTTCGGTGCAGTGGGACGCGCACAGCAATCTGGTGGCGAACCACGAGAAGATGTGCGGCATGACCGACCTGCCGATCGCCGGCCTGTTGCAGGATTTGAAACAGCGCGGGTTGTTGGAAGAGACGCTGGTGATCTGGGGCGCCGAATTTGGGCGCCTGCCGATGTCACAAGGCGGCAACGGACGCGATCACAATCCTCACGGGTTCACGATGTGGTTCGCAGGCGGCGGAGTGAAGCCGGGTATCACGGTTGGTGAGACCGACGAACTAGGGCTGAACGCGCTGGAACCGAGGCACCACATGCGCGACTTCCATGCTACGATTTTGCAACTGCTTGGGCTGGACCAGAATCAGCTCTGGTTCCTCCACAACGGCCGGAACGAGAAGCTCACGGATTTCGGCGGCAATGTAATCAAAGAAATGCTGGCTTGATTGGCTAGTCGACTCGCTCCAGCAGGATCGAGGTTCCGTCGTAGTCGCCAACCAGGCTCAAATCCAGCCCATGGTTCTGTAGGTATGCGCCGCTGGCTGTGTCCAACTTCTCGGCCAGCTTGTTAGGATGCAGCGGCTGTAGACGATAGACGGCGCGCTCGTCCAGGCCACGCAAACGGATCGTGGGAGCGGGTCGGCCGTACTGCTGCGACCGCAGAAAAGCAAATAACACCGACTGCTTCCCATCGTCCGAGACGTACTGATTCGCCGTGAGCTCGCCCTCGCGCGGTGAGAACAGCCGGTAGAGCTTGCCCTGTTGCACCGTCTGGCGAATCTGCTTGTAGTAGGCGACCATCTTGGTAGCCAGCGCAAAGTCTTCGCCTGTCCACTTGTTCAGATTGTTGCCAATCCCAAGCGAACCCATCATCGCTACCAGGAACCGGTATTCGAGCGGTGTGGAGCGGCCGTTGTAGTTGGGGACATCCGTCACCCAGGCCATCATCACCTGCGCCGGATACGCGTAGCTGAAACCCTCCTGAATGCGCAGGCGGTCGAAGGCTTCGGTGTTGTCGGAAGTCCAGACCTCATCCACTCTTTTCAGGATGCCGAGATCAACGCGTCCGCCGCCGCCCGAGCAGGATTCGATCTCCAGCTTCGGATGCTTGGCGCGAAGACGGTCCATGATTTCGTACACATTGCTCACGTACTTCACCCAGATCTTCTTCTCATTGAGTGGGCCCGCTTCCGGCCAGCCGGGTTCTGAGAAGTTACGGTTCATGTCCCACTTCAGGAAAGCGACGTTGTTTTCACTCACCAGCTTGTCCAGCCACGCGAAGGTGTACTCTTTCACATCGTCACGCGCCATGTTGAGGATGAGCTGGTTGCGCGCCTCGGTGCGCGGCCTGCCGGGAAAGTTCATGGCCCAGTCGGGATGTTTGCGATACAAATCGCTGTTGGGGTTCACCATTTCGGGCTCCACCCAGATGCCGAAGTCCATACCCAGACCGTTAACGTAGCGGATCAGCGGTTGCAATCCGTTGGGGAATTTTTTCGGGTTGACGTACCAGTCGCCGAGTCCGGCGTGATCGTCGTTGCGGGCACCGAACCAACCGTCGTCCATTACGAAACGCTCGACGCCGATTCTGGCAGCTTTTTCAGCCAAAACTTTTTGCCCGGGCTCATCGACATTGAACTCTGTCGCTTCCCAGGAATTGTAGAGAACGGGCCGGGGCTTGGCTGAGAGGCCACCGGGAAGAATCGATGCGCGTGTGAACCGGTGCAGCAGGCGCGAGGCTTCGCCGAAGCCGCGATCGGTGAAGCCGCCGTAAAATGGCGGCGTTTCGAGTTGCTCGCCGGGCTGCAGCGGATACGCGAAGTCGAAAGTGTTGTACCCGCCGGTAACACGGACCTGCTGATGCGGCGTCTGCTCCACGCTGAACTTCCACGAACCGCTCCAGCCGAGCGCGCCAAACCAGACTCGGCCATGATCCTGATCGGCACGGGAACCGTTTGCCTCGGGTGCATCAATGGCAAACCACGGGTTGGTTTGATGGCTCGTGGTGCCTCGGCGGCTCTCCAGCACTTTCACGCCGGGATGAATTTCTTCCTGGACCAGTTGCGTCTCCCCAGCCCAGCGGCCGTTCAAGTAACTCAGGCGGTAAACGTCCCCCGGCGGCATGTACCACACGCCGGCCTGTGCGCTCTCGATCGTGATCGGCGCTGAAGTCTTGTTCTCGATCGAGGCGCGCTTCTCAATGACATTCGCGCCAGGATAAACACGGTAGTAGAGGGTAACGATCAGGTCGTACTGGATGTCTTTGGTAACCACCTTGAGCGTGTCACCGTGAATCTCGTGACTCACATAACGGAGAACAAGGTCGCGGTTTCCATCGGCCAGTGTGACCTTTAGACAGGGCTCCGTGTACATGTTGCTGCCCCACCCGGCGTATTCACCCGGGGTGGTGCTGGCGGCGCCATCAAAGGACGCCCATTCATCGGCGGAATGAACCGCGGCCAGGTCCGCGTCGCGCCACAGCTTCTTGCCCCAGTAGGCGTGTTGCAGTTGATTGCGCTCGTTGATGCCGAACACATAGCTGGTGTCATTGGTGTCGAGGACCCAAAGTTTCTTGCCAGCAAGAAAGCTGATGGAGTCTTGTCCGAAAGCGCTCGCGCACAACGCGAGTGTGAAAAGAAGAGAAAAACGTTTGTAAGCCACGGCAACTATGATATGGCAGCCGGTTGAGCCGCGGGAATCGCACCGGGATGCCCGGCACTCGGAGAATCGTTATGGAGTCTTTCCCAGCTTAGGCAGCAGTCCCAGTTTGCCACCCAGGCGGACCCAAAAAGTGCTCCACAAGGCGCGCACGTGCTTGCCCAGCGCTTCCGCCTCGGCTTCATTGCTACGTGCCCAAGCGGTGCGTTCCTCGATGGTGCGTTCAGCGGCACGCAACTGCTCCCTGTACTTCGTCAGATCCGGATGGAGACTTTGCGGATGGAAGGCACGCAGTTCCACTAGTACAAAAGCCAGATCACGGTCATCTCCGCCGGCCCGGTGTCGATCGTCCTCCGGTTCAAATATCAGCTTGAGACCAAAGGTTCCGGTAAGCGGCCTCGGTAACTCTGCGCTCACTTCGAATGTGCTTGTGCTCACCGGGAACTCGGCGGCGAGCACATCGTCAATTGCGATTCGCAGCCGTCCCGCGGGCGCCTGCTCCGGGCGATAGCCACGCAGCTCAATCCGCGAAACCGGCTCCAGCGCCTGGATCTGGAGCTTGGCCGACGACGCGACCCATCCATCTCCATAGAGCCCTTCCGCCCGGCCATCTTGGAGGATATAGCCCGTCAGCGGAGCGAGGGCGTGACTTCTCAAATCCTCAATCAAGTGGCCCTTGCCCGCGATCTCGCGATTCTTCTCGAGTTCCATTCGCTGGTAAGTTTTGATCCAGTCGTCACGCACAGAGAGCAGCCGTTGGACATCTGCCAGATCCTGTTCCGTGAGTGTGTAACCGGCTTGAATGTGCCGGGGCAGGGGCCGCTGCACGTAAAACGTACCGTGCATAGGAGCGATTTCCTCCGCTGGCCGGTCTTTGGTGTAGAGATAAATCGAAATCGATTTTCGGGAGAGATGCCGCTTGTCCGTCGGCAGATCAATCCTCGGAAAACCGTGCCAGGAACGCTCGTTGGTTTCAAAAATCACGCAGCGGTTGAACAGCGGATCATAGCTGTTGATGCGATTGGTGGCCGGTTCGCGCGGGTTCGAGTGAATCTCCAGCGCACCGCCCCACTCCGTCTTCCAATCTTTGTTCAGGTAGACGATCAGATTTAGGCGGCGGTGGAGCTTTTGCGCTTCGTCGTAGTTGAAGTCGACGTGAGGGTCCAGCTCCTGGCCGTGCCGGTTGTCGTGCGTACCGCCGCCATACATTTTGGGGTCGAGGATCAGATCTGGAATACCCGAAAGGCGGCTGGCCAGATCGAGGAACGATTTTGCGGCGATCAGACGATAGAGCTCCTGGTAGACAGAGCTGATCGTGCGGATATTCGTGTTGACCGCCTTGCCCCCTGTTTGCCCGAATTCGTTGGTAGCGAGTTTGAGATCGAAGCTGGGGAAGTCCGTCAGCAGCTTCTCAGCAAACGAGGGTTCGAAGAAGTCCTCGATCACCACGTGCTTGAACGGCTCCGCGTGCAGGAACGTATCGCGGTATGCATCGGCATTGCGCCACACCGTTTCGGAGATCTCAGGTGCGGAGGCAAACGTGACCGATGCCATTGAGTTACCTCACCGCCTGCAGAATAGCCCGATCATATGCGTAGCCCGAAGGCCTGAGCACGCCCCGGTTGCGTCCGATTTCGGTCACGGAGCGGAACCCGAGCTTCTTGAGCAATTGAACCAGGCAGGTTTTGTTGGGCAGCCACCAGGATACTTCGTCCGATTCGGGGCTGTCACCGCCCACATAGAGCATCGCCGGTTTTTCATTCGCCTCGTCGGGAAGAATCTGCGAAACCACCAACGTGCCACTGGCCAGCGGCGCAACCGCTGCCAACGCTTCGAAGGGATTCAGAGTATGCACCAGGATGTCGCCCAGAAAGACGAGATCAAACTTGCGGCCCAGCTTGGCTTCCGAGAGATCGTAGACGGTTGACAGGCACCGCTCGACCGGGAGGTTCAGCAGTTTGCGGCAAAATTCAAATGGGCCTTCGAGTAAGTAGAAGTACAGTTGCTCAGCGGTGTACTTGCGGACATAACCGCGAACCTGGCCCAGCGACTTTGGAACAATCATTTCCCCGATTTTCTCCAGCGTCTGCTCGATGTCCTGTCCGGGAAACCGGTCTAACGCGTAGAGCGATGGCAGGTCGACCGCAGTCACACGCGCACCGCGCCGGGCGAACTCGAAGGCAAAGTATCCTGTCGCCGTCCCAATATCAAGCGCGCTCATGCCCCGCATGTCGGCAGGGAAGCCGAAGTTCGGCAGAGCCTCGCGAAGATCGTACAGGCCCGGAGTAACCAGACCGCCCGGAAGCTCGATCGTGTGGTACCAGTAGTAATTCTCGATATCGCTGTAGCCGAGAGCCTGCCCACGCCGGTTGAATTCCTCCACGGCCCCGAGAAATTGATCCGCCACCGGGTTAGCCACTTGTGCTTCGCTCATCGGGTGCTCACTTGTACGCAGCGCAGACTACTCGTTGGCCACGCTGATGCTGCTCGTAGGCGCCGGGCGGAGGCTGTATGATTTCCGACCGCCGGAAGCCTGCTTGTTTGAGCATGAAATGCAGAGCGTTTAGTGACGGGCAGGTGGCTAGTGGCGATGCGCCCGTCTCTCCGCCGTGGCTATAGAATTCGGCTCCTTCGTCGATCAGGGCCAGCACGCCACGATAGGGGCGCGTCCATCCTCGTCCGCCCCACTCCGCGTAGCCTTCGACTTCGTCCACCACCTGCGTCTCGATGACGCACAGCTCACTGGTGATGCGGCTGATGTTGCGTAAACACAGCATCGGGTTTTCCAGGTGATATAAAAGACCAAGGAATAGGCACAGTTCGTATTGCCCGGTCTCCTCCGCACGCAGATCTTCACAGTTTTTCTGCTGGTAGACGAGATTACGAAGACCGTAAATGTCCGCGACCAGGCGCGCTTTCTCCAGATTCGTCTCGCGCACGTCCACACCGCGAACCTCGCGCATTCCCTTGCGCGCCATCGCCACCGAGTAGTAACCTTCGTGACAGCCGACGTCGATGCACCGGATCTGGCGCACACGATCGCCGAAATATCCGTCGACCACCCGATCGACCATATCGAGTCGCGTCTGATGAATTGGAAGTACTTCCGGCGGCAGCACTGACACAGTGCGGCCATGCTCCCTTAAATCAAATTCGTAGAACCATGGGCCGAGCGCTGCCACGCGCTCGCGAACTTCTTCCGCGGTCGGTGCCATTAGGCTACCCTCTCAAGCCATGCGCCGGGCCAGTAGGTCACATTGGCGCTGATGTTGTTGCGCTGCTGCTGGCGGAACTCCGGATGCCGTGCTGCGAATTCGTTGGCGGCGGCAAGTGGATTGTCGGAAACCCATTCTGCTTGCCCGCCGGGAACGTCGGTAAGGTCGCGCATGATACCGTCAGCCGCGATGATGTATGAGCCGCGCGTCACGAATCGCGAATAGCACTCCAGCTCCCGCGCAACGTGCTCTTTAGTGTGGCAGGAATCGAGGATAACCAGCACCGTCTCGCCCGGCTGAATCATCCGCGCAACGGCGCCCACAACCTCACGCGATGTCGAATCTCCTTCCACCAGTGAGATGCGCGGCGCGAGCAGGTGTTGGCCGATGGCTTTGCGCACGTCCGCTCCGATCTCGTTATCAATCCCGATCACCCGCCCTTTCCCCAGGGCCTGGCATAGCGTGGCGTGAAACATCAGCGAGCCGCCTTGAAAAACACCGGTCTCCACAATTACGTCCGGGCGGATCTTGTAAACCGCTTCCTGCAAGCGAATCAAATCCTCCGGCAGTTGAAGTACAGGGTGGCCCATCCACTGGAAATTGTGGTAATACCGCAGGCTCCAGCCTATCCGGACCCACTGGAGCGAGATAGTCTCGAAGGCCTCCGGCGAATATAGGTCGCACGTTCGCTCCGATTCGCCGTCCACAGTGGTAAGATTCCGCTCCGCTGTGTCAATGATGATTTTCACTTTGCCATTGTAGCGCGAGGGCTGAGTGGGCGCGTCCGAATGCCACCAAATCACTTGGCAGAGCCCGCGCGGGGATGAGATATTAGTGAGTGCCAGGGCAGGCCGGAGGTAGCGCGTGGAAGTTCTAAGCCAGGCTCAGACGCTCGTCGAAAAACGAGCGCTCAAGGAGCGCACAAGCATCACGGTGTGGGTTACCGCGCGCCAGGCCTTCGGAATTGCCATAGAGGCCCTCGCGAGCCACAAGCTACGCTCGTTCCTCACCCTGCTGGGCGTAGTGATTGCCACTACCACCCTGATCGTGGTCATGTCAATTGTGAACGGCATGAACGTCTACATCGCCGATCACATCGCCAACCTCGGCACCAATACGTTCGTTCTGCACCAGTTCAAATGGGCGCAAGGCTTCGATTCGTTTCTGAAGGCGCGCCGCCGCAACCTGCCCATTCGTATGGAGGACTACGACTATCTGACAGAGAACCTCCGGGGGTACCAAAGCATCTCGGCTATTTCGCCTCTCCAGCCTAGCCCGCGGGCACGCTACAAGACGAACCTGATCGACGAGATCAACTTGTATGGAGTGACGCCTAGTCATGCCGACATCGGCCGCGAGAAAGTGTCGTACGGGCGGTATATCAATGACAGCGACTACCAGCACAACGCCCGCGTCTGTTTCATCGGCGTGGATCTGGCGGAGAAGCTGTTTCCCATGGTGGATCCCCTGGACAAAGAAGTTCTGTTGGTTGGTCTTCCCTTTCGGGTCATCGGCGTAGCGCAAAGGGTAGGTAGCACGTTCGGCCAAAGCCAGGATAATTTCGCATTCGTTCCGCTAACGACGTTTCGTGCCGTCTGGATGGGACGCCCGGAGTTGTTCGTATTCATCAAGTCACCCGACGGCCCTCACATGGTGGAGCTCGAAGACGAAGTCCGGGTCTTGATGCGCACGCGCCGCCACGTCCCCTATAACGAAGATGACACGTTCGGTATCAATGCTTCCGACACATTGATGAGCGCGTGGCAGAATCTGACGGGCACCATTTTCGCCGTGACCATCGGGGTAGTGGCGGTGTTCATGGTGGTGGGCGGAATCGTCATCATGAACATCATGCTGGCCAGCGTGACCGAGCGCACGCACGAGATCGGCATCCGCAAGTCTGTAGGAGCGCGCCGGCGCGACATTCTGTGGCAGTTCGTTATCGAAGCTGGAGTTATGGCGAGCATGGGAGGCATCGCCGGCGTGCTAATCGCTACCGGCATCGCCAGGCTGATAAATATGTTTTTCACCGCTTCGGTTCCCGTGAGCGCCGTGATCGTGGGCGTGACGCTTTCCGCCGCGGTGGGCTTGTTTTTTGGCATCTATCCCGCCAGCAAGGCGGCCCGGCTTGACCCCATTGAGGCGCTGCGAACTGAGAACTAGAGGATCAAGGACGCCAATATGCACACCTATACTCACCATGTAGGCGAGAATCTGGCGCTTGCGCTCGACACGCTCCGCACCCACAAGTTCCGGTCCTTTCTGACGGTCCTTGGAGTGTTGATCGGCACTACCACGGTCATCGCCGTCACCTCCATCATTGCCGGGCTGGACAAGCAACTCGTCGACGTGGCCGAGCAGTTCGGTACCCGCACGCTATGGGTTTACAAATTGCAGGTCGGCAATCCCCACCGCTTGACGACCGAGGAGCGCCTGCGCAGGCCGCTCAGCTACGATGACGCCATGGCCATTAAGGAGCAGTGCCGCTCCGTCGAGACCGTTTCGGTGGAGCTGTTTCCCGAATTGCAAGACTTCGGCCTGCCCCCCGTCACCGCCAAGTACAGGGGCCAGGACATGAATGACGCGCTCTTTCTCGGTGTCACGGCCAACCACCTGCAGCTTCTCAATGCCACGCAAGACGCGGGGCGCTTCTTCACAGAGGCTGAGGATCTGCACCGCCGCAACGTGGCCGTGATCGGCCACGGGGTCAGCGAGAGGTTTTTCGCGCATGAGGACCCGATAGGTAAGACCATCGTCGTCGACGGTCAAAGCGTGGAAGTCGTTGGCACCCTCACCAAGTTCAAATCGTTTCTGGGAGACGATAACAACGATAAGAGTATCTTCATCCCGTACGGCAGTTTCAAGAAGATCTATCCGGAAGCCAAGGACAATTTCATCGATGTGCTTGTCCAGCAGGGGAAAATGGAACAGGCCAAAGGCGAGGTCAGCGAGTTGCTGCGCCGCCGGCGCCATGTGAAACCCGCCGATCCGGATAATTTCGGCATCGCCAGCGCCGATTCGGTGATCACCCAGTTCCGCCAGGTCATCAGCACGGTCGCTCTGGTCATGACGGTGATTTCGTCCATTGGCTTGCTGGTGGGCGGCATCGGTGTCATGAACATCATGCTGGTGTCCGTCACCGAACGCACCCGGGAAATTGGCATACGCAAAGCCATCGGCGCGCGGCGCCGCGATATCACCTGGCAGTTTCTCTTCGAAGCCATGACGCTCACTGCATCGGGTGGCCTCATGGGCATCCTCGTGGGCTGGCTGCTCAGTGTGGCCATCCGCACGTTCGTTCCGAGCTTGCCTTCCACCGTCCCGCTATGGTCCGTCGTCGCCGGGTTTAGCGTCGCCACTAGCATCGGCCTGTTCTTCGGCCTGTGGCCGGCGCTGAAAGCGGCTCGGCTCGATCCCATCGCCGCTTTGCGCTACGAATAAGTGATCGTATCTACGGATTCTCGCGCGTCAGTTGCGGGTCGGAGACGTGCTGGCCGCTGATCTTGCGCTCGAGTTCATCACGCGTCGCTTGTTGCAGCCGCCGGGCTTCGTTGAATTCTGGCCGGGCTTCGGCGTGGCGGCCCATCGCGTACAGCACTTGCCCGCGAAGGTAGTGTACGCTCGCGCTCTGCGGGTCAACCGCCACTGCCGCAGCGAGCTCGCTCAGTGCCTCCGTGTACTTGCCTTGTTCCTTATAGATTTTCGCCAGCCCGAAGCTGGAAGTGCCCAGCCCCTTATCCAGGCGTAACGCCTTCTTGAAGTAGCGCTCGGCCTCGGGAACTTCATTCAGGGCAAAGCACACGATGCCAAGCTGGTCGTAGTTGTAGGCCACGTCCGGCTCGATCGCCACATCTTTCAGAAACTCCTGCTTGGCCCGCTCGAGGTCGTTGCGCCGCCTGTACACTGTTCCCATGTAGTAATGCGCGAACAGAGCCTTCGGATTGATCCGCGCGGCCTCCTCAAACTCGGCCAGGGCTTGGTCATCCTCGGCATGCGCCACGTGACCTTTGCCCAGGAATAGGTGCAATTCGGCGGTATCCTTTCCTACTTCCATCAGCCGCGCCGTCGCCTGCTGGTCCAGCTCCACTTTTCCCGCTTTGCCCGCCGCGATAGCCACCACATAGAGGTAGCTTAGATTGCCCGACTCCTCCGCCCACAGGGGCTCGAGTGTCTGGACGGTCTCCGCGTAGCGCTCGGTGAAGAAATAGCACAGGCCCAGCAGGTAGCGCGCCTGTTTGGAGCCGGGCTGATCGCGCAGAACCGATTCAAAGGGCGCGATGGCGTGCTGAAAATCCGACTGGCGGTAGTAAGCCAGCCCAATGTTCAGCCGGATGCCGGTCATCCCCGGCGCCAGCCGCTCGGCAATCCGCAATTCCGCCAACGCACGCTTCCACTCGCGGCGCCGCATGTGCACCACAGCCAGATTGCCGTGCGCCCCGGCGTTGTTCGGGTCACCCGCCAGCACCTGGCGAAAAGCCTTCTCAGCCGCGGCGAGGTCACCGCTGTTCAGTGCCTGCTGGCCCTGCTCGAACACCTGCCGCGCATCAGCCGGCTGCGTGGCGGCTGGAAGATGCACGATTGCCAGCGTCAAAACCGCACTGGCTATTGCGCTCGCTCGCACAGTTTTAGTGTATCCATAACGAAAAACGGCGGGAGCGCTCGTCTGAGCGTCCCGCCGTGTTGGGTTCAGTCCGAAAAACCGGGGTCAGAAGATAAACTTCAGCCCCAGTTGCATGATGCGCGGGTTGTGCGCGCCGCTCGGGTGCAGGAAGCTCTGGTCGAGGCAACTCGCATCCCCGGCCGAGTAATTGGCTCCGCCGTAGCAGCTAATTCCATTGTTTATGCCGTTCCACTGCGTGTGATTGAACACGTTGAACGCTTCCGCGCGGAACTCGAAATTGGCTTTCTCCGTCACGAAGAAGTTCTTGAACAGACCCATGTCGAAGTTCCAGCGGCCGGGATTGTTCAAAATGTTACGGGCGGCATCGCCAAAGCTGAGGCCGGTGGGCGCGGCGAAAGCGCCGGGATTGTACAGCAGCGGACCAATGATATTGGCCGCATTCGTAATGGGTGGCGCGGCGTTCGGATTGCCGATCACGTTGGCAAACGCGTTGGTGCCCGTGCCGTTGCCCACGCCGGCACCCGGTATCAGGCCGCTGCCGGTGTTGGCCACGACGCTAAAAGGCGTCCCGGACTGCGCAGTAAAGAGACCCGACCAGTGCCAGCCTCCCAGCACCTTGCCCGCCAGCGTCTTCGTATTTGTGAAGAACGGCGCGTCCAACACGTACCCGACGTTCAGGATTTGCCGCTGGTCGAAATTCGAGCTGGCGTGCGTCATTTCCATATTGTACGAGTTGAGGAAGTTGCCGTCGCCATGGTCGGAAGAGTCGTCGAGGGAATGGCTCCAGGTATAAGCGAGCGTGAACTGGGCATACTTCGCGTTCCGATGCGCAGAAACCTGCAGTGCGTTGTACGAGGAATTGGCCCCCCAATCGTATTGCGTGATGTTGGAATAGCCGGTGTAGGGCCGGTACGGATCGGCGGCGCTGGAGCCGCAGGCCACGGCCAAGTCTTGGCCCGCCACTCCGGTCAGCGTCTGGCCGTTCACCACGCCCGACACGTTCGGAGTCCATCCGTTGGTTACCGTGTTGCAGATGGCGGTGGTCAGCGGCTGCCCAGCCTGGAAGGGACTGTTGCTCACAGGCTGGAGCTGATTGATATCCCGCTGCCAGGACAGGTGCGTTCCCTTGCTGCCCACGTAAGCGATGGTGGCCACGGTGTCTTTGGCTATATCGTGCTGCACGTCGAAGTGCCACTGCTGCACGTAAGGCCAGTGTATCTGAGTGCCGTAGGTGTCGATGCCGGTGGTGCCCGACAAGCCGTTGCCGCCGATGTTGGTGTAGCCGACGACGTTGTACAGCGTGGGATTCAGCACGCCGGGCGGCGCGCCCTCCAGCCCCGAGATGCCTTCGTTCCCGTTCAGGTGCTCATAAAAGATCCCATAACCGCCGCGGATGGCCCATTTGCCCTGTCCCGTGGGATCGAACGCGAAGCCTAAACGCGGCGCCCAATTCATGAAGTGCCCCTTGGAACAGCTATTGGGAGTGCCGCCCGTGCCGCAGGCGACCTCGCCATCGTAGGCGTTCCCCACGCCAGGCACCAGGTCGCCTTGCACACCCGTGATCTTTCCGGTGACGTCGATCTGGGGCGCTTGCGCGGGATTGTAAATTGACGGATAGAAATTGTAGAACTCGTTGTATTTATTCGTGTACGCGCCAAAACCGCTCATGCGCAGGCCCAGGTTCAACGTCAGTTTCTTGCTGATGTGCCAATCGTCCTGGATATACGGTTCGAATATTTTGTCGCGGTAGTAATACTTGAGCTGCTGGTTGACCTGAGAGTAGTTCGCGATGCGGCCAGCCAGGAAGTCCGCCCAGGCGTTGCCCGTGGAGACCGGCGAGGTGTTGCTGAAATTCAGGAACCCGGCGACTTCCGAGCCGCCGTCTTCGTTCTTCTGGGCCAGGGACATGTAGAAGCCCATGTAGACATTGTGCGATCCCCAGATCTTGGCGATCTGGTCGCGGAAGGTGTAGGTGGGGTTGGCATTGTTCCAGGGCGCGTCGCCACCAACATCCGCCGTGAAACCGCCGCCATAGGGCGACCCGTTGTTGATGCTGAAGCCGGGCAGCTTGCCGTCGTACCCGTTGTTGAACAGCGACGTCATGGTCATGCTGGAGGGCCGCTGCCAATCACCCGACGGTGTCAGAAAGATGTGATCGGCCGTATAACTGAAGGTGAACTCGTTCAGCAGACTCGGTGAAAGGTTGCTGGCCGTGTGCATGGTGAAGCTGGTGCCGGGACCTACGAACTTCGTCTGCTCCGTGGGGAAAGTGTCGCCGCTCCACAACGACGTGGGGGTGATGGTATTCCACGAATCGTGGATATAGTGGAAGAATAAGCGTTCGTTGTCCGAAAAGTTGTGATCGAGGCGGACCAGTTCTTCGCGCCAGTTGGTCGGCGTTACCGAGGATGCGGTGAAGAAGGATTCCGCTCCGCTGCCCGAGGTAGGCGCGGGGACCATGCCCAGCATCGCCTGGGCGTTCGGATCGATAGGTACTGTATTGTTCGGATAATACGCATTGGTAAGTGGGTTGACCGGACAATTCGGAAAGCCGGTAGTATTCACGGGACTGCCCGCCGCCGGACAAACGTCGTTGAAAATGCCCTGCCGCTCCTGCGTGGAAGGCACTTGGTTGTTGAACGTGGCCGGCAGCCGGTCGTAGCGCCACTCCTCGCTCCAGAAGAAGAAGGTTTTCTCCTTATTTTTGTTGAAGAGGTGCGGAATGTACGCCGGGCCACCAATGGAATATCCAAAATCGTTCTTTTTGTACGATGGGACGGTTGGCGCAAAGAAATTGCGCGCGTTAAAGTCGTTGTTCCGCAGGAATTCGTACGCGTCGCCATGGAACTCCCTCCCGCCCGACTTGGTCACTACCTCGATGGTGCCCGATCCGTTGCGCCCGTATTGCGCGCCGTAGTTGGAAGTCAGTACCTTGAATTCCGCGATGGAGTCGATGCTGGGATAGACGTTCAGAGTGCTGTTGCTGCCATTGTCCATGTTGTCGCCGCCATCGAGCTCCCAGTTGTTGTATTCGACGCGGCCGCCGTTGACGCTCCAAGAGACGTTACCATAAACGCCAACCGTGCCTTCGTCCGTACCGGTCTGATTGCTGACTCCCGGCGTCAGCGAGATGAGCTGGGTGTAATTGCGCCCGTTCAGAACCATCTGGCTGATTTCTCTGCCGGTAACCACACCCGAAACTTCGGATGACTCGGTTTCAACCTGCGTAACGCCGGCAGCTTCGACCGTCACCGCGGTCTGCACCTCGCCCACGCTGAGTGTGGCGTCCACGCGCGCGCGCTGCGACACGCTCAGGATGATTCCCTTTGCGTCATAGGCGTTGAATCCGACGGCAGTCACGGAAAGGTCATAAGTTGCCGGCGGGATCGCGGCGAAAAGGTAATCACCGTCGGAGTTTGAAGTGGTTTTCAGTGCGTTTCGCGTTCCGGTGTCCGTCAGCGAGACGTTCGCATTGGGGACCACGGCCCCCGTGCTGTCCCGAATGGTACCGGTAATTGAGCCTGTCCCCTGTGCGAACAACGTCGACGTGGACAGAATCAAAAGCGGCAAAAGTGCTCGACGAAAAATACCCTGCATCTAAATCCCCCCTGAAGCAGGCTCTTCACCTGACATGGCTGAAGTGCCGGTTCTTCGCCATCATGGGCGGTACAAGAACGCAGCCCGTGGAATCGAACGCAGGTAGTGCGAACCCCGCCGCACCGCACCCGTATGGCAGTTACGAAACGCTAACCCCTAACTCGCACGATCCGGAGGTACACCCGACCCCCTTCTCCTGCAAGCCACATTGTTACACCCCAGGGTCCCAAAGTGGTCCGCGGAATCCGCACACCTCTCCGCTACCCTTGCACACAGAGTATATAGCTGGTTCGTGCTGAGTGCAAGAGTAAAGAATGCAGTTTTTTGGGTATATAAATGCCAAAATCCGTCAATGCCTATCTGTTTGGCCCCTGGATTGATCCAAATTCGGCTCGCCTTCGGGGATCTACTGGACCCGATCCGGCCCCTTGCTTAGCTGGTCGGCTCGCTTCTGTTCCACCGTCGCTTCGTTGGGCCGGCCACTCAAGGCATAGACTTCGGCCATTTCCCGGTGTGGCTCGGGATCATCCGGATGAAGATTCGCCGCCTCACTGAAATAACGCAGTGACTCCGCGAACCGGCCGGCCGCCTGGCTCTTCCGCGCGAGTTTGAGCAGTGTCGCATACAGCAGATTCGCCGCCCCGGCATCCTGCGGATTGAGTTCATGCGCACGCCGCAGCGCCTGATACGCCGGAAGATCCTCCCCCAGTTTCGCCAGCACGGCTCCATAGAGAGCGCTCAATCGAAAAATGTCCGGCCATCTTTGAACAGCATTGGCCAGCGGCGTACGCGCTTCCTCAAATCGACTCAGTTGAAAGTAGGTGTACGCCAGATTGTACTGCATCTGCGGTGACTGCGGGGCTAACTCCGCGGCCCGCCGCAACGGTTCAAGCGCCGCTTCTAAGTCGCCATGTTGGCCGTAGATCGTGCCCAGCATGGTCAGTTTCTCAGCGCTGTCCGGATCATAGAGTTGCTGGCAGACCGCGTGTGCCTCGCTGCGCGGTCCTTTGTCCAGCTTCTGGGCGCATTCCAGCCGCAGCTTGCTCTCATCGGTGTCGCGCTGGCGAAGTTCCGCCGAAAGCGCCAAAGCCTTTTTCGCCTCCTCCTCACGGCCCTTTCGCCGGTACACCAGCCCCAGTTGGTACTGCGCGATGCTGTCCCGCGGATTCGTCTGTGCGGCCACCTTCAGCCATTTCTCCGCCGCCGCCAGATCGCCTTGTTTGAAGCACGCGAGACCGAGATAGTAAGCCGTGTCAGGGAAGGGAGGTTTTGCGATAGCCTTACTCAGATTCCCGACCGCGCCCGCGAAGTTCTGATCTATCAAGTCCAGCCGCCCCAGGTAGTACACAACGTTCGGATGGTCGCCAACTTCCCGGCGCACAGCCTCGAACTCCCGCCGCGCCTCGCTTGACTCCTTCAGTTCGAATAGCGCCACCGCCAACGGAAACCGCGCCCTCATAACTAAATTCGGGTCAATCGTAAGAGCCGCCCGGAATTCCGTTACCGCTACGTCGTATAGTTCTTGCCTGAGAGCGTCGTAACCCTTTCCTAGATGTGCCTCAGCAGTGTCCTTGGCTAGCAGCGCCACCACGACAATCAGTGCCCCGATTCTGCATGAGGTCCTCACGGCAAACATAGTATCGCGTTCGCAGACGCTTACCGAGCCGCGCCCGGAGGAAGCGGAAGCCATACTGTCACAGCAGCACCGCGCACCCGCGTTCCTCCAGCCCAGTCAACCACTCTGGAATGCACCGTAGCTTGTTCCAACGCAGATCGAGCTTCTCCAGCTTCGGCAACCGCTGGAGAAATTCCGGCGCCCCAAGGAAACGATTCGCTCGAAGATCGAGATGCGCAAGGTTCGCCAGCTCCCCGAGTGTCTCCGGCAATTCCGCAAGCCGGTTGTTCCGCAACTCGAGCGTGCGCAGTTGCCCCAGCCGCCCCAGGCTCTCTGGCAGTGTCGCGATCCGGTTGTCCCGCAGGTGCAATTCACGGAGCCGCGAAAGCTGTCCAAACGAATCCGGGATCGACGTGAGCGAGTTGTTGTAAAGGCGCAGTTCTTCGAGGCTCTCGAGACTCCCGAGCGTTTCCGGCACGCTCATTAAGCCGTTATGTGTAGCGTTCAGGTATCTGAGCTTCATCAGTCTGCCCAGTGACGCCGGTAGCGCGCCGAGCGAGTTGTTGCTCAAGTAAAGGTAGCGGCTCAAGCCTGTCAGATCGCCGATGGATTCCGGTATAGCAGTGAGCGCATTGTGCCCCAAATCGAGCGTGTGCAGGCGTTGCAGTTCCCCAATCCGCGGCGACAGCTCACCAATTCGATTCATCCCCAGATTCAGCGACCGCAACTCCCGAAGCTGCCACAGGCTCTCCGGAACCGCAGTGAGTCGATTCCCAGCCAAACTCAAATCCTCCAGCTTTCGAAGACTGCCGATCGAGTCAGGCACAGAAGTCAGACGGTTGCGATACAACCGCAGCACCCGCAGGTTCGATAGTCGCCCCACAGCCTCGGGAAGTTCCGTGACCAGATTCTCATCTAGGTCGAGCTGCTCCAGATCAGTGTGACCGAGGATCTCGATGGGAAATGCCGTGAGTTGCCGTCCGGAAAAATAGAGACTTTGCACAAACCATTATCTGCAAGAAAGTGAACCCGCCCCCTACGGACGATGACGGCGACCGCTTCGGCCAGGCGCCAGCGACAACACCGATTGCGATCGTCCACGCTATCCGATAATCTCGTTCTCCTGCCCCGAATACTTGGTAGCACGGGAAAGGCCGCTATATCAGCGAGCAAACAGGGAGCGTTCGAACCGAGATGAAAAGTTTGAGCGTCCGTGCTGGAACTCTTGACGGCGGAGCGGATTTGTCATACACTGTTGGTGAAATATGCCCGAATCTCTCGGCCAGTTTGAGCAGATCATCCTTACCGCCATTCTCAGCTTGCGCGATAAGGCCTATGGCGTCACGATCCACGAAAAGGCGGTCAAACTCGCGGCACCCAAGAACATTTCACTTGGCGCGGTTTACGTCACGCTCGACCGCTTAGAAGATAAGGGCCTCATTTCCTCCTGGCTCTCCGATCCGACACCCGAGCGGGGGGGCCGCTCGAAACGTTTCTATCGCTTGGAAGCTCTTGGCGAACGAGCGCTCGAAGAATCCGCTGCTACCGCGAAGCGAGTCTGGGACACGGTTGCGGAAATCTGGGGCGATCTCGCGGACGGTGTAAGGAGGCGTCCGAAATGGAGTCCGGTCCGTCCAAAGTAGCTGAGACCATCGCTAGATACCTGTTACCGCCCGCATGCCGCGAAGAGATTCTCGGTGACATGCGCGAACGATACCGGTCGCGGTTCGGCTATTTCCTCGAAGCCTTGCACGTGGTCCCTTGCGTGATATACAGCCGCATCTGCCGCACCACCGACGCCGTCGTGGCGCTCATGGAGGCGGCCTCCATGTATACCGCGTTTGTGATCGCGGCGAGGTGTGTTGATGTCACACTGTTATCCGCAAAGAGCGGGTTTGCGCGGCTCGCGATTCCTCCAATCGTCGTTCTGGCGGTGATGAGCGTTGCCGACGCCTATAGCGATCCCCAAAGGCGCTGGCCTCTCAAGCCGCTCTTTGCTCCGACCCTCGGATTCGCGGTCGCATGCATCGAGCAGTCGATGTACCGTCAGTGGTCGCTTCCGATGTCAGTGTTTGCTTGGGGCAGTGGGACAGGCTTGGTATTAGTCTCGACACTTCGGTTGACATTCCCACCCATTGCCGATCGACCTCAAGCCGCCAATGTCCCGGCGTTCTGGCAGAAACTGGAACTTGCGCCGCTCTCGCTCAACCCTAGAAGCGCTCTGCTACCATGTGGGATTTTACTCGCCGTGATTCTTTACCTGCTCGGTAGATAACTGAGGGAAACCACAATAGCCTATCCAGCCCCCGCCGAACCCAACCCGCCACTCTCACCCGCAGACAGTCCCCGCCGCGTTGCCTCGAGCGTGGCCACCAGCGACTCCTTAGGTAGCTTCTCGATGATTGGTTCAATAATCCATCCCAGGCCGCGTGGTACGTCTCGCGATAGCGAGATCGCCCGGCATTCCACAAATACGCAGCCATCCCTCTCCTGGAATCGCCAGTAGGAATTCAAGCGCCACATGAAGCCGTAGCCTGTGTCGGGCGCGCCAATTGTCTCAGTCGGTTTCCCGGCATCTTCCACTTCGGCAATTCGCGTCGTGTAGGAGCGGCAACACCAACGCGTGGGATCCACGCAAGAATAGTGCACGTCATGATAGGTGTCGAGTATCACCGTAATGATTTTCTTCTTCACAAGCCGCAGGTAAATCTGGAAATCGTCGCCTTTGCGGCGGATCAGCTTCGAGTCGATGACCTGAGGCTTATAGATGTTCTTCTCGTTGTCGTAGTCTTGGATGAGTGCCAGGGTCTTCTTAATCGTTGTGCCGGGAATACGCGTGGCTCCGATCCAGTCATGAATTAGGCCATCCGGCACTTTGATGGGCCGCTGGTCGGACCACAGTTGCGCGATGGTCAATCCCTTGTGAACCTGCTCCGTTCGTTCCGCGCTGCTGTCCGACCAGAGAAATGAGCGATCGCCGTGGAGCGTCTGCTCCATCGCGGCCTCGGCCTCTCGAATGTGCTGCGCGAACGCCGCGAGCGTGTCCGGCTTCAACTCTACGGTCCCCACAGCTTGCGCCATACGAATGCCGCCGCAGTTAGATTATTGCTCCCGCGGCATCCAATGCCAAGCGTGGCAAATCAGTGGACGCCAGGCGTTGGCGCCGTCATGAGCCCCACGAACATTTCGTTGAACTTTTCGATGTCTAGATCCAGTTGGATCTCGACCGGCTGCACGGTGAGCTTCGGCTTATCCTTCTCTGTCCACGTCAGCGTGTTCCCATAACCCGCTCCGTGGTCGATGTCCACACTCATGTAGCGCGTCTCTCGCTTCGTGATCACCGCCGGATCGATCCACGCGGCTGCGGCGAGCTCGTCCCACATGTAGTCGTTGCCCTGGCCCGGCTGAAAATAACGGGCGATGTATCGTCCGATGGCGGTTCCGCTTGCTTCCATCCGCTTGACCATAGCAGGTGTCAGGCGAGTCTTGATTGAAATGTCGGTGGGGGTGCAGACGATTTTCTTCCACGGTGACCGCAGCACGGCGTGCGCCGCCTCCGGGTCAAACCAGAGATTGAATTCGTGCCGGGGATTGTTGGCGAACTCCGGGTCGTTGGTCTGTGGATTTAGACTTCCTCCCATGAAGACGAGCTCTTGCGCTAACTCGGGGAACTGCAGATCGAGCGTAATGGCGATCGCCAGGTTGGTCATCGGCCCGCCCTCGTAGATCGTCACTTCATGTGGATACTTGTGGACCATCCGAACCAGAAAATGCGCCGCGTCTTCCTCGGCTGGCTTGGTCGTGGGCTGCCCTTCCGGGAGCGGCGGCACGAAGGAAGCCTCGTGCCACCATCGCTCATCCCAGGCCCCCGCGTAGGCCGCCTTTCCATAGCGTTCCTGCCACAGTTGGGTCTCCTCGCGCGTGCGCACCAACGGGTAAGCGGCCCCGCGCATCACCGGGATGTCCGTGCGGCCGATGATCTCCAGCAGGCGAAGCGTGTGGGCCACCTCTTCGTCGCGCCACTGGTCCCCGCTGACCACCGTGATGCCCAGCACTTCGACTTGTGGCGATTGGATCATCACCATCAGCGTCTGCATGTTGCTGCCGCCGGGACCGGAACAGTCCTCGTTGATGATCACTTTGTGCCGCGGCTGCGCCCAGCCACTGGCGCTCGCCACCAGCATCAACGTGACCGCCAGTTGTCGCGTCACTAACTTAGAACGCCAGTTTAAGCGCAAATTGAAACAGCCGCGGGTTGTTGACCGTGGAGTTCACCACGCCGAAAGTGGCGGGGGAGTTGAAGTCCGCACCTGCCGCGCCCGCATCCGGGGTCGCGAATTGCGGATGGTTAAACAGATTGAAGCATTCCGCCCGGAAATCCAGCCGCATGCCCTCGCGCGGCAGCATGAAGTGCTTGATGGCCGAGAAATCCGTGTTCACGAAACCGGGACCCGAAACCGGAGTCCGCGACGCATTTCCCAGTTCTCCAGGCGGCGGAGCGCTGAAACAGGACGTGTTGAACCACTCGCTTAACGTCGGATTGCTTAGCTGGGGGTTGCACGTCTGATTCGGACGGTTGAGGCTGTTCCCGTTGTTCTCGAAATTCACGCCGGACGCATTGTCGCTATCGATTACGAAAACCGGGAACCCGGAAGTAGCTTTCTCGATGAGAGTTACTTCCCAATCGCCCAGCATCGTGTTGACCGGACTGCTCCAGGAACTGCCGAACTTTTTACCCTTTCCGAACGGCAGTTGGTAGATCACGCTGGCAGTGAAATTATGATTGAGATTAATCTGCGAGAGCGCCCAATCCAACGTCTGCCACCCCGGCAGAGGGTAATAGGTGGCGCCTAAAAGGCTGCCCACACCGTCCGTAAACCCGTTGTCGTAGGCCCTGGCGTAGGTGTACCCGATGAGCGCGTACAGGCCGTGCTTCGCACTCTTGGTTTCGGCCTTGATCTGTAAGGAGTTATAGTGTGCCCGACCGATGTCCATGTTGTTGGAAATCGTAGAGTACGGGAACTGGGGGTAAGGCACACCGAACGACGATCCCCCCGGGCCACACCCCAAAGTGTAGCCGGCAACCGTACCACAAGCGGAGGGGGATCCCACGTTAATGTTATTGCCGTCCACCAGAATGTGGGAACTCCGGGACCCCGCATACCCAACTGTCAAAAGGATTTCACCCGGAATTTGGTGTTCCACGTTGATGTTAAACTGCTGCACCCGGCCCTGTTTGAAGTTGAGATTCTCCGCCAGCAAAGTACCAGTAAAATCGAGGGGGTTCGGCGTCGAGGTGAATACCGGAAATCCGCTAGACGCGCTAATGGCTCCGGGCGTTTGGTTGTATTTTGTTGCACAGGCAGAGGTTGCGAAGGCGCAACCGCCGGTGAATGCGTATGCATCCGATTCAGCGTAATACGGCGGATTTTGCCACAGCCCCTGGCCGCCCTGGTTCCACGACGAGTCGTGGAAAATGGCATAACCCCCTCGGATTACAGTAGTTTGGCTGCCAAACGGCTTCCAGGCCAACCCGATCCGTGGCTCGAGCGCGGTCTTATCCATTTTGATTCCGGCTGAGGAACTTGCGCCTTGGCCGGCAATGAGAAATTCGCCGTTCACCGGGTTAAAATCCGCCTGCCGGTTGGCGGCCTCGGTGATGGGCGTCACGAGCGCCCAAGCCAACCCGAGATTCAGCGTTAAACTCTTGCTAACACGCCAGTTGTCTTCGGCGAACGGGCGGAAAAGCTTCCAGCGGCGGCCAGTGATATTGCCGTCGAACGTTTGGTCATGAATGGCGAGGCTGGGTAGTCCTCCCAGAAGATCGGCCTCCGGCTCACCGGTCCACACGCCGGTGTAGATCCAATAACCGTCCTGGAAGCCTTCGGCCAATACATTCATCTGGTTGGCACGAATCCCCCCACCCACCTTGATGTCGTGCTTGCCGCGAATCATGTCAAACGAATCGGAAATGGAAAAAACGTTGGTGCCGCCCTGAAACGGGGAGTATCCGCGATCGCCCAGCGACCAGTAGCCGCCATCGAGCTGGGTCGAGGTCAGACCACAACTGGTGCCTCCGAGATTGGCGCCGGGAATGCCGAGGGTCCGCGCTTCGCAACTGCCTGTGCCATAGGACGAGATGTAGTCGAAGATGCGGTTGTAACCGGCGTTGAACTGATTGACCGTAGTCGGAGAAAACACGTGCGTCTCGGAAACCGCGACATTGCGCGCGTGGTTGAGGATGCCCTGGTTACTCGCGAAGGGGGCGGCTTCGGCGAATCCCGGCGCACCGCCCGGAATGAACGAGGTGGCTTGTTCGTAACTGAAGCGCGCGAACACCGAGTCATTGGCGGAGATATTGTGATCCAGCCGGATGTCGAACTGCCCGTCGTTGAGTTTCCGGACGGGCTCGTTCACATAGTTGTAGCCCAGGGCGGAGTTATCTGTATTCGGCAACGGGTAGAGATTGATCATCTTCTGGCCGATCGGGTTGATCAGGCCTTGCGGGATCTTGTTGCAGTCGACGCCGAGGGGCTGGCTGCCGTCGGGAGCCGCGGGAAGAGGGTTACCGGAGGCGTCGCACTGGAAGTGAGTATCGGTTGCGCCAGTCACATAAGGATTGGTCAGGAACCCGGACCGGGGATTGCCGAAGGCATCGTCGGAGAAATCACCATTGCGCATCGCCTGGGTGGGAACCAGGCCCGTGAAGGGAATTCCGTGGCGCTGCATTTTGTTCCCAATGTCCGCGAAAAAGAAAGTCTTATCCTTCTTGATCGCGCCGCCCACCGAGCCTCCGAACTGATTCAGATTGAATTGTTCGGTCGATGCGGCGAAGTAACTGCGTGCGTCCAGATCGGTGTTGCGGAAAAACTCGAATAAAGATCCGTGGAGCTGGTTCGATCCAGACTTGGTGGTTACGAGCACGGTGGGGCCAGCGCGCGTCCCCCATTCGGCCGAATAGTTGTAGGTCAGGACCTTGAACTCCTGAATGGCATCGATGGAAGGCAAGATGGCGATGCCGCCGGCGGTGAGTTCGTTGTTATCGGTGCCATCGAGCAGCCAGTCAGTACTGTTCGCGCGAGACCCGCCGACCGAAAGAGAATACGACCCACGGGCAGAAGTCTCGCTGCTGCCGCCGCCATTAAAGAAACTGGTGGTGTTAGTCTCCTGGGTGGTGCCAGGAGTCAGCGTCGCCAGTTGGACAAAATCACGGCCGTTCAAAGGCAGTTCGGCAACTTGCTGGGCCGTGATGACCTGGCCGAGACTTGGATTGGCCGTCTCCACGGCCACCTCGGTTGCCGTGACCTGCACGGATTCCTTGACGGAGGCGGGGGCAATGGTGAAATCCAATTCGCGATGTTCGTCCACTTGCAGACGGACGTCCTTATCCTCGGCGGTTTGAAAGCCGGCCAGTTCCACTCGGATGGCATAATGGGCAACGGGCAGGAGTGGAATCACATAGCGGCCGGCGTCGTCGGTGATGGTGTCGCGCGTGAAGCCGACAGCCTCAGCGGTGACCGTGACCTTGGCGCCGGCGACGACGGAACCCGTGGTGTCCGTTACGGTTCCCGAGATACTTCCGGTCGCCTGGGCATGCAGGAAGGGAGAAATGAAGAATGAGAGCGCCAAAAGACGCACCCCATGTACTGCACGTCTAGTAAGCATCAATGCCCCTTTTCATCTTCATGTGCGGGTGTCGAGCGAGGACCCCGAAGTTGTGACTGAAATTGTGAGTGACCCAGTATGGAAGGTTGTTTCGATCATGTCAAGATGCTGTTACGTTTTGCGCAAATCGTACTGACGCACTTTTGAGGACACAGAAGAAGTCATGAGCCTGAATCCGAAGCGAACGGTAGCCGAGCTAAAAGAACTTCGGGAGCTTACCGAGGATGAAAACGGGGCGCAGCGCGTCGCATGGACCGATACGTGGCTGAAGGCGCGCGAGTGGTTTCGCGGGAAGCTGGCTGGTTTGCCCGTGGAGCATCATCACGACGCCGCAGGCAACGGTTGGGTGACGCTGCGCGGCGAATCGGAAAAGGCTCTGCTGCTTGGCGGGCACCTGGACTCGGTACCCAATGGCGGCTGGCTGGACGGCAGCCTGGACGAGATGGCCGCGCTCGAAGTTCTGCGCCGTTTTTCGGACGAGTACGCGGGCCGGCCGCCGGTGACGATTCGCGTAGTCGACTGGGCGGACGAGGAGGGTGCGCGCTTCGGCAGAAGTGTTCTTGGTTCTTCGGCCTTTGCGGGTACGCACAGCATCGCGGCGGACCGGGTGCGCACTGACAGGGATGGTATTCATCTCGAAGATGCTCTGCGAAGGTGCGGCGTGGAGATTGACCGGTTCCCCGAAGCGGAACAGGAGCAGCGGAACGCGGCCGCGTACCTAGAATTGCATATCGAACAGGGACCGGTTCTGGAGCGCCTGGGGCTGCCGCTCGGCGTGGTGCTTGGCACCAAGGGCATTGAGCGCCATTGGGTGACGTTTTTCGGGCAGGAGGCGCACGCGGGTTCGACGCCGATGAAAGTGCGGCGCGATGCGCTGGCCGCGGCCGCAAAGCTAGCGTTGGAAATCCGCGCTATTGCCGGCAAGCATCCGGATGCGGTATCGACGATCGGCAGCGTGAAGACGTTTCCAGGCATCGCCACCGCGGTAGTGGGGCGGTGCGAAGTGGCGCTCGATCAACGCGATCTCGATGCCGGGGTGCTCGCGCAGATATTCCGCGAGGCGCGCGAAGCGAGCGAGCGGTTCGCGGCTGAAGAGAAGTGCACGGTGAAATGGTCGCGCATCTTCAGCATCGAACCGGTGCCGTTCCACCCGGTGCTGCTCGATCTCTGCGAGCAAGCGGTCGAAGAAACGGCGGGCCGTAGCCATCGCCTGCCCTCGGGGCCTCTGCATGATGCGGCCGAGGCGGCGCGCGCAGGCATCCCCTCGGTGATGATGTTCGTGCAGTCGCTCCAGGGCATCAGCCACAACAAGATTGAGAACACGCGCGAAGAGCATTTGGAGTTAGCGGTGATGGCACTGGACCGGCTAGCCATTAAGGCGGTGGAGTGGATTCAGGGGGCGGGTCGGTAGCGAGCGCGTGAACTCAGCCTTGTGGCTGTGCCGACAGTTAGTGTTGACGCGCAGCGAGATGTATTCCTGGCGGGACCTGGCAACTTTCTGAGTGGCGACGATCCGACCGCGATCGAGTTAGCGTTTTAGAAAGCCATTTGGGATAGTGGCGAGCGGATCAAATGGGGTACCACTACATTCCAAGAGCATACTTGCGTCACTTCGCCTCAACGACCGATCCAGACAAAATCTGGATGTATGACAAGAGGACCGGTAAGACGTACCATGCCTTGATCGGCGAGGTTGCTCAAAAAAAACGCTTCTATAAGCCCGAGGTGGAACGCGGCTTGAACACGGACGTCGAGATCGCGGGAACTGACGCCATAAAACGGCTGATCGAGGGCCTGTCGCTGTCTGATCGAGAGCGCCAAGAACTAAGCGGATATATCGCGACCATGATCAAACGGGTCCCGTACCACCGAAGCTTTGTCGAGGCGACTCTATATCCGGATCTGTTGGCAAGAAAAGCTGATGAGTACCGAAATAAGCTTCGAGCACTCACTACTGGGGGCGTTCCAATTGATGTCGTCAAATCTGAAGCTGTCGGAAGCGGACGCAGCCGAACAAAAGCTTCGAGCCGCGATGCCCGCCAAGGTGCGTGACATCATTGAAGATCCGCGAAGCCCCAAGGGCACGCCAGACATCGTCGGAGCGGCGATTTGTAGTTTAGGCTGGCGAGTTCTTAGCTCATCTGGCACTTCGTTACGACAGACAATCCTGTCTATCGCTATTCAGAACTGATTTTCCCTTTGTCTTCAACACACTGCCTTTATGGAGGCTCGCAAGAGGCTGGCGGGTCTCTTAGGTTCACGAAAATAGGCCAAGACAGGGTGCACAGCATCAATAGGCGGATCGTAGGCAAGGCAGTTCGGTACGTCTATTACGAGGAACAGGTGCCCTGGATTCACAAACGATTGGGCAGAAGCGCATAGATCTCATGAGTGTCTGGCGTCTTCTTAGTTGACATTCGAGGAACGGTACGGAACTTTTTGGCTAGGCCCGAAGTATACTTTGCCCTATGGCTTCTTTTCGCGCGATATTCGCGGCTGTATTACTGACCTGCTTCGCCGCGGCGCAAGAGCACGTTTCTTTTCCGACGCAAGACGGCGGACTCATCTATGCCGACTTGTACGGGAAAGGTGATCGCGGCGTTGTGTTGGCGCACGGGGGCCGTTTCAACAAGGAGAGTTGGGAGAAGCAAGCACGGGCTCTCGCAGCGGCAGGATTTCGCGCGCTAGCCATCGACTTCCGTGGCTACGGCCAGTCGCGCGGGCCAGGCCAGGCCGACCCGCTGAGCGCACCGCTGCACCTCGACGTATTGGCGGCGGTCCGCTATTTGCGAAAGAACGGTGCAAAGACGGTATCAGTGGTAGGAGGAAGCATGGGAGGCGGCGCCGGCGCCGATGCATCGATCGCGTCTGAGCCAGGCGAGATCGATCGCGTGGTGCTGCTGGGCGCCGCGCCGAACGGCCCGGCTGAAAAACTCAAGGCACGTACACTGTTCATTGTGGCCCGCGACGACGTCAGTGGAGATGGACCGCGGCTGCCCGGAATTCGAGCGCAGTACGAGAAGGCCCCGCAGCCGAAGCAGCTGATCGTTCTGGATGGCTCCGCGCACGCGCAGTACTTATTCCAAACAGATCAGGGCGAGCGCGTGATGCGCGAGATTTTGCGATTCCTTTCCGCGCCGTAAAGCAATCTGCGATTTCGCCCAGGCCGCCGGCTACGCTAGCGACCAGCCTTTACGAAACGTTGGTTTGAGGTACTTGTTGGCTTCCGGGTTGTTCGTGAATTGTCCCTTCCGCGCGTCCCACTCGAGTTTTCCATTCACCCGCAGTGCGATTACCCCCAGCAGCATCCATTCCACGAACGGAGCCGCAACATTGAAATTCGAACACGCGGGGTCGCCCCCCTTGCAAGCGCGAATCCAATCGCGGTAGTGGCCGGGCGAGCGGGTGAGCACGGGCGGCGGGAACTGGTAATCCTTCATCTGTTCAACTGGAATGAGCCGTGTTTGCTCGCCATAGGTGCCGGTGGTGAGCATACCTTTGTCGCCAATAAACAGGCTGCCATCCGGAGGCGGCACGTGGGCGTCGGGATCGCCCTTCGTCTTCTCAAAGGTCTCCCAGTCAAATACGCGCCCGATGAATCCGGTGAAAGGCCGGAGACGCGGCGGTCCTGCTGCGGCTTGACCGCTGGCCTGCGGCGGGCGAGCGAATGGCTTGCGCGGCAGATCACCCAGCAACTCTCCCTCGGGAACGCCGGCGATCTTTGGCGTTTCCTTCAACCCGTCATACCAGAACAGTTTTACGGGCGGCATGGACCCGCGGGCAGGGAAATCATAGCGGATCACCGACTTTATCGGGAACATGAAGTCGCTCGGCCCTTCTTTCTGGATGCATTCGACGCTCGTTGGAGCGCCAAGCTGCAAGGCGAGATTGGGAGCGCCCAAGATGTGGCAGGCCATATCGCCCAGCGCGCCGCAACCGAAATCGTAGAACCCGCGCCAATTTCCCGGCTGATAGAAGTGCCCGCCGAGCGGCGACTTGTAGTCCGGCCCGCCGGAAGTGTACGGCCGCTTCTCCGCGATGCCGAGCCAGAGATCCCAGTCCAACGTACCCGGAACCTCCTCCGGGGCGGGAATCGCGGTGAGGCCTTGGGGCCAGATGGGGCGGTCGGTCCAGGCGTGCACTTCGGTCACCTTTCCGATTTCGCCCGCCCAGATTATTTCAGCGGCTTGCCGCGACCCCTCATTCGAGTAGCCCTGATTGCCCATCTGCGTGGCAACCTTGTATTTGTTGGCCGCTTCCATTAGCTGGCGCGCTTCCCAAACGGTGCGGGTGAGCGGTTTCTGCACGTACACGTGCTTGCCGCGCTCCATCGACCAGGTGGCGGCGGTAGCGTGCATGAAATCGGGAATAGTCACGATGACGGCGTCGATCGTGTTCCCCTGCTCGTCGAGCATCTTTCGGAAGTCTTTGTACTTGGGGACCTTGTCATACTCTGTGAATTTGCGCGCGGCTTGCTTCTCATCCACGTCGCAGAGCGCGACGATGTTCTCCGTGGCGCAGCCGTCGATATCACTGGAGGCCTTGCCCCCCGCGCCGATCGAAGCGATGTTAAGTTTCTCGTTGGGCGATTTATAGCCCAGCGTTCGCAGGGAAGGGATGCTTCCGAATCCCGCCGCAGGAACCGCACCGGCAAGCAACGAGCCGAAAAAGAAATGCCGTCTGGTGAAATCGTACGCCACGAAAACCTCCCCTGATATCTTACGCCTGTTCGGATGCCAATTGATCAATGAGCCTACATCGAGTGAAAGTGTATCTCGATCTGTAGGCGAACTGCGACCGCTTTCCCATTTTTCTTCCCCGGCGCGAATACCCATTGCTTGACGGCGTCTACCGCGGCCCCGTCCACATCTTTGTGGAGGCTTTTCACTACGTGCACATTTCTGGGCGTTCCCTGAGAGCTGACGACGGTTTCGACGATTACCGAGCCTTCTACCTTAATGCCGTGGGAGCCGGGAGAGTACTGTGGATTCACCTGCCGGACTAACCGAGGCGGAACGACGTCGTCGGTCATCGCGTAGACCTGCTCTTCGGCTTCGGTCGCGTCGTTCTTCTTGCTACGGGCGTCGTCGGACCATGCAGGGGCGGCGAAGAGAATCGAGCAAACCATCAGGGAGGCAAGCCTCCATGTGCGCCTGTTACGCCGCGATCCCGACCCCATTTATTTCTGGACGCCGATATTGCGGCAGCGGTTACAGGGCGGAACGCCAGCGCGTTTTCGGGATAACAGATCGCCTGATCCCGTGTTAACATCTAATGAACTCGTGAACATAGCGCCGGGACTCGCTGTAGTTATCGCGGCTCACAATTCTGCTGACATGCTGGACCGGTGTTTGACGGCAGTGTCAGAGTCTGACTTGCGGCCTGGGGAATGTGTCGTCGTCCAGGATGGTTCCACCGACGACTCGGCGGCAGTCGCTGAACGGCACGGCGCCCGGCTGATCGTGCTGCACGAGCAGCAAGGGTTGGCGCAGCCGAACCCGAAGCCGTGCCCGAGAAAAACGTTGACCCAGGTGCCTGACTTTACCCGGTGATTCAAGCGGCCCCGCCCGTATGAGCCATTATCCCGTTCTAGCGTTTCTGATCTGCGCGGTTGGCGCGTCATGCCTGCAAGCTGCGGATCCCGTCGTATTTCCTAAACCCCGGCACGTGGAGCTTTCTCCGCAGCGGCTGAAGTTGGATGACAGTGTGCCCATCCTTCTGCCTACCCAGCCCTCGCCCAACGACCGCTTTCTTGCCCAATTTCTTACCGCCGAGTTGAGCGATCGTTACGGCATCGCGCTTCATGTGAAGACCGCGGCATCTGTTCCCGCAGACGGCCCTTTTATTCTCCTCGGGTCCGCGGCAAACCCTCTCGTGCGGCAATACGTTGCGGAACATGCCCAGCCTCCTGGGGAACGGGAAGGCTACCTGCTTGACGTCAGTGATCGAATCGCGGTCGTCGCGGGCGCGGACGATGCCGGCGCTTTCTACGGGCTGCAATCGCTGCGGCAACTGATTGAGCGCTCCACCGATGGCGTCTTCCTGCACGCTGCCACGATTCGCGACTGGCCCTTGCTGCCGTTTCGCGGCGTGAAGCTGTATCTGCCCGGACACCAGAATATTGCATACTTCAAGCGCTTTCTTCGTGATGTGATGGCGCTCTACAAACTCAACAAACTGGTTCTGGAAGTGAATGCCGCCATGCGCTTCGACCGGCACCCCGAACTGAATGCGGGCTGGATTGAGTTCGGCAAAGACATGATATACACCCGCCGGGAGCGATCGCCCGGCCCCGGACTTCAGTATCAGGATTCTGCGAATGCCGACACGGCCGACGGCGAAGTGCTCGAGAAGCAGGAAGTGGCCGATCTGGTCGAATACGCCCGCCAGTTGCACATCGAGGTCATCCCGGAGATTCCATCCCTCACGCACAGTTATTACCTGCTGACGCGCCATCGAGAGCTGGCGGAAATCCAGGACGCGGAATGGCCCGACACCTACTGTCCGTCGGAGCCGAAAGTCTACGAGCTGCTGTTCGACGTGCTGGACGAATACATCGAGGTCATGAAACCCGCCATGATCCACATCGGTCACGATGAATGGCGCATGCCGGTTGGCGTCTGCCCGCGCTGCAAAGGCAAAGATCCGACGGCGCTCTACGCAGCCGACGTGAATCGCATTTACACCCATCTGCATTCCAAAGGCGTTGCTACCGCGATGTATGGCGACCACCTGATTGAGGCGTTGCGCGGCAAGAAGACGAGCCACAACGAGAATCGAGGCGGCCAGCCCTACGACATGCCCGGCGGTCTCTCCGCCGAGCAAGTCGAGAAACTGATTCCGAAAGACATCCTGATCTTCAACTGGTTTTGGGACGACCACCCGGACGAGGAAACACCCGAACCAGGCGTTGGCCCGAAGAACGAAGCCGACTTGTCCGCGTGGGGTTTCCGCCAGGTTTTCGCCAACTTTGAGCCGCACATCACGGACTTCGACCGTCGCGTGGCGAGGCGGGGCATCATCGGCGCGGCGCCATCCTCTTGGGCGGCCACCAACGAGCTGAACTTTGGCAAGGACATCATGTTCGACGTCCTGGGCAGCGCCAACCTGGTCTGGTCCACCGATCGTCCTGATCTGAATCGCCTCTACGTTATGGTTCAGGAAATGTTGCCAGACGTTCGGAGCAGACTCAGCGCGGAACCGCTGCCAAGCCGCGACAACCCGGCCGTGCCGGTGCAGGCAGGCGCCGGCCAGACCGTTCCAATTGGCGCGGACGCAAGCAGCCTGATCTTTCACCACTCATGCCGCAAGCGCGCCCGGAATCAGTTTGCGTATACTGCCACCTGGAATTTCGCCGACACCGCGGATCTGGTGGGTTGGTATGAAGTGGAATACGTGGACGGTCTCATCGAAAACATCCCTCTGCGGTACGGCGTGAACATCCTGGAAGAGGATTGGCTGAGCGGTCCGGCGCCCAAAAGCGTGGCGTATGAGGCGCAGGTCAGTGCGCACGCCGGTGGCAAAGCGGATTTCGCGTTTGAATGGATCAATCCCCGGCGGGGGATCGCGATGCGCGAAGTCCGCGCACACTCAGTATCCGGGGAGAATCCCGTTACTCTCTCCGGTCTGAGTATGGTCCAGAAGCGCACCGCGCCCGCGCCGAAACCGCTACGGCGTGACTTTTAGCACTCCCTGGAGCGGTAAATCGTCTGACGACTTCCCCACCATGATCTCGAAGTCTCCCGGAACCACGCGCCAGTGCATGTCGCGGTCGAGCAATTGCAGATCTTCAGGCGCCAGGGTCAGCGTGACGTTCTTCGTCTCGCCCGGTTTCAGGTCCACGCGCTCGAATCCGCGCAGTTGCTTTACGGGCGTTGCAACCGGACCTGCTGTCTCGTGAATGTAAAGCTGCACAGTCTCCACGCCCGCGCGGTCGCCCGTGTTCCTCACCTCCACACTGACGCGTGTCACGCCTTCCGGATGAATCTCGGCCGGCTCAATGCGAAGGTTGCTGTACTCATACTTCGTGTAGCTCAAGCCATGACCAAACGCGTAAAGAGGTGTTGCGGGCATATCTGCGTAACCGCGCTTCTCATCCCGCATCCAGTAGCGCTTGGCGGGCTTGTAGTTGTAGTAGGCCGGCAACTGGCCCACATGGCGGGGAATCGTGATAGCCAGCCGGCCGCTGGGGTTGTAGTCGCCGAATAGGACATCGGCAACGGCGTCGCCGCGCTCGCCGGGCCGCCACGCCTCTACGATCGCCGGCACGTGCTCAGCCGTCCAGCGTGTGGAGAGCGGCCTGCCGTTCACCAGCACGACGACGGTGGGCGTTCCGGTTTCGTAAACCGCCCGCACCAGATCCTCCTGCACACCGCTAAGATCCAAGCTGGCTACGTCGTGACCTTCTCCATCGGTAGGAGGGTCCTTCTCCTCGTCCACGTCATTCTGGCCCTGGTTTTCTCCCACCACCACAATCGCCACGTCCGCATTCTTCGCTGCGCGCGTCGCTTCAGCGAAACCGCTCTTGTCGTTGCCCAACACGCCGCAGCCTTTCACCGCAATAACCTTGGTGTCCCGGCCGGCTTTGCTTTTGATCCCCTCCGTAATACTGATGACGTGTTGCAGCACCTTCTTCGGCGAATAGTCCCCGAGCTGGTTCATTAGGTTGTCCGCGTCCGGACCAATAACCGCAATCGATTTTAAGTTCTTCTTCAGCGGCAGGACGTTTCGTTCATTCTTCAGCAGCACGATGCCTTCGCGGCCGGCCCGCAGAGCCAGATCCTGATACGCTTCGGAGTGCACCGTGCCCATCGCGTGCTCCACATCGACATAAGGATTCTCGAAAAGGCCCAGCCGAAACTTCTGCTCCAAAATCCTTCGCACCGCGCGATCCACCAGCGCGATGGGCACGCGCCCTTCCTCCACGTTCTCGATCAGTGGGCCCATATAGGCAGGTTCATACGTGATGTTCAGATCGACACCCGCCTGCAAGGCCATGGCGCCCGCTTCCTTTTGGGTTCGAACAATGTCTTCGTAAATCAATGTGCCGAACCCGCCGCCTTCGCTCTCCACGATCCCTTGGAAGCCGATCTCCTGCCGCAGGACGTCGTTCATCCACTTCTTGGAAGCGTGCGCGGGCACGTCCTCGACTTCCGGGTATCCAGCCATCACACCCAGACCACCGGCTTTGGTGATTGCCGCAGCCCAGGGAAGCAGAAAGTTTTCACGCAACGCGCGTTCCGAAAGCTCGATGGCGCCACGTTCCAGACCGCTGGCGGGCTCGCTTTGTGTAGGGAAATCCGTCAGCACGGCGATGACTTTATCCGGCGCCGCGATGTCGTACCCCTGCGTGCTGCGGACAATGTTTTCCGCGATACGCGAATAGAGGTAAGGGTCCTCCGTGTAGGCCTCTTCGTTTCGGCCCATCCGCGGATCGCGATCCAGTTCCAGCACCAGAGTCGAAAGCATGTGGATGCCAACGGATCTTGCCTCTGCCGCCGCCGCTGCATAAACGGATCTCACCAGATCGAGATCGAACGAGCTGCCAATTGCCAAGCCTTCCGGGAAGACCGTCCCGCCCGGCATCATGGCGCCGTGCGTTCCCTCTTCATCCTCGAGAAGAGGTATTTTCAGGCGGGTTTGAGTGAGCGCGATCTTCTGTAGCTCGTTGAAGTACTCCGCTTGCTGGCGCGTGCCCTTGTGCAGAATCTCATTCGCGAGCGTGAAAAAGCCGCACCCCGGGCCAATCTCCTGCGTGTAGGTTCCGGCGGCGAATCTTCGGCACGCCTCCAACTTCGAAGGGATATCCTTCCCCAGCTCATCCACATAAACACAAGGCAAATTGAGCTGCCCGACTTTTTCCTTGAGCGTCATGCGGCCCATCAAGTCGTCAATTCGCTCCTCGACTGGCCGTTTCGAGTCGAGGTATGCCGGCAGTGCACCAGCGGCCTGCGCGGAGAGCGCCGGCGCATGGAACAGCGCCGCGCTAGATGCCGCGACCACGATTAGTAATGAATTCCTGGTTATCATTCCTCTCCTTCCGCCACGCAAGTGAACGTTAACAATATACTCTGTGGCGCAGGAGGGCCGGTGCGGCGACAAACCGGCTCGAGATGAGATCAAATGTATGCAGGAGTCATTTAGAATGTCGCGTATTGCTCGGAAACTCATCCTTCTTCTTTCGCTGCCTCTTGTGTTAACTGCCGCGGGTTCGCAGGCGGCGCGTGTTTGGGAGGCGCCGCTGGTAATCCCGACGTATGCGTTGGGCGCGCCGGATCCGAATCCGGCGTTGCTGGACAGCACGGGCCAGCGTCCGATCTATCCGTACCCGATGCTGGACTCGCTCACCGGCCAGCGCGCCGAGAAAACGTACAAGGCCGTTTATTTGGAGAACGAATACCTCAAGGTGACCGTGCTGCCGGAGATCGGCGGCCACTTGTACGCCATCTTCGACAAGACGGCGAACCGTGAGGTGCTTTACACCAACCATGTGGTGAAGTATGGGCTGGTCGGAATCCGGGGCGCGTGGGTCTCGGGCGGTATCGAGTGGAATTTTCCGGACGGCCACAGCGTGACCACCGTCGCGCCGGTCGACTATGCGATGCGGACGGAAGAGGATGGGTCGGCGTCGGTGACCGTGGGTGACACCGAGCGCGTGCAGCGCATGCAGTGGGCGGTGACTATCCGGCTGCGCCCGGGGCGCAAGGTTGTGGAGACCGAAGTGACGCTGAACAATCGCCGGAATGTGCCGGGCCGCTATTGGTTTTGGGCCACCGCAGCGGCGCATGCCACCGACGATCTGCGTTTCATTTATCCCATGCGCGAAGCCTACCCGCACGCGTACTGGCCCATCTTTTCTTTTCCCATCGAGAATGGCGTGGATGTTGGCACGTATCGCGGGGTGAAGAATGCGCTGTCGCTGTTCGCGCGAAACTCGAAGCGCGATTTCATGTCGGTGTATTACGAGAAGTCGGATTGGGGCGTGGTGCATGTGGCGGACTATCGCGAGGTGCCGGGCAAGAAGACGTGGACGTGGGGCAACGATGATGCCGGTTCCATCTGGATCGACAAGCTCACCGACCACGATGGCCAGTACGTGGAATTTCAAGCGGGCCGGTATGAGACACAGATGGAGCACGAGTTCCTGGCGCCACACCGCGTGGAGCATTTCGTCGAGCACTGGTATCCGGTGAACGGCTTGGGTGGCGGGTTGAACGAGGCCACGGCGGATGCCGCACTCCAGGTGAAGCGCGAGGGGAGCCAGTTACAGGTTGCGGCAAACGTCAATGCGGTTTTCGAAGATGCGGAGCTGAAGGTGGAATCGGCAGGACAGATAATCGCGGCGAAGCGGGTGAATCTGAATCCGGCGGATGCGTTCCGTGCGTCGTTCGACGTTCCGGCGAGTGTGGACGGGCAGGCGATCACGGTGCGGTTGGCGGACAAGGCGGGCAGGGAACTGGTTCGCTACCGGACCGATACTCCGCTCGATGGGAACCCGGAGTTTCGCGCGGCGACGCGTCCGGTTCCGGATCCCACCGCGCAGGGCAGTGCGGAACAAGCTTATGTGCAGGGTTTGGCCGCGGACAAGAAGAGCAACGAAACCGCGTCGCGCGCCGCTTATACGGAGGCGTTACGGCGCGACCCTGGATTTGCGCCGGCGCACGTCGCGCTGGGACTCTCGTTTTACCGCAGCGGTGAGTTCGACAAAGCAGCCGACCACTTGACCGCCGCGGTGCACCGGAATCGCGACGATGGCGATGCGCACTATTATTTGGGCCTCACGCGTCGCGCGCAGCATCTCTATCAGGCTGCGCAGGACGAACTGCTGTGGGCGGTGCGTGCGGGATACAGGGAATCGGCAGCGCGCTACGTGCTCGGTGAGATGGCGCTCGAACTGGGTAAGACGCGGGAAGCGCTGGAGCATCTTTCGCAGGCAGTGCTGCTTGATCCGCGCGATTTGAAGGCGCGTGCCGTGCTGGCGATGGCGGAACGAACCGGCGGGGAATTAGATGATGCGCAGAAAAACATCGACACGGTCGTGCGCGCGATTCCGATCGATTACCTGGCGCTGAGCGAGCAGCAACTCATCGACAAGGCACGGGGCAAGGATGTGGAAGCCGCTCGCGCGCATCAAGAGCTATGGCGGTTGCTCGAGCGCGAGCCGGATTCGGTGCTGGAACTGGCATTCGATTATGCAGCGGCGGGACGAATCGGCGAAACCATCGACATCCTGAACGAGGCGGTAGAACGTACAGGGACTTACCCCATGCTGCATTACACGCTCGGCTATTTCTGCGGGATGCGCAAGGATGACGCGCGGGCCGCGAACGAGTACAAGCTCGGAGCGAAGGAAGATCCAGCGCTTGTGTTTCCGCATCGCGTGGAGGAGATTGCCGTACTGCGTGCGGCAGTGGAGAAGAATCCGCAGGATGGGCGGGCGTTCTACTATTTGGGCAATGCTCTGGCCTCGAAAGAGCGCGCGCAGGAAGCGAAGGAAGCATGGCGGGCGGCGGTACGGCTTGACCGTGGAAATGGAGTGGCGCATCGCAACCTGGCACTCGCGCTGCGGAAAGATGGCAACAAAGAGCAGGCAGTGGCGGAATATGAGCGGGCCATCCAGGCGGCGCCGGAAGATTTGCATTTGTACCTCGAGTTGAGTGAAGTGCTGCCCGCCGGGCGCGCAATTACGCTACTCGAAGGAGCCCCCGCGCAGGTGCGATCTCGCCCAGAAGTGATTCAGACTCTGGCGGCGGCGTTGGTGGATGCGGGGCGCTATGCTGATGGCGCCCGGCTGCTGGAGAAGACGCAATTTGTTTCCGGTGAAGGTGAGCGAGGCGCTCTGCAAACGTTTCGTGCGGCGCACCTCGGACTGGCGCGAGAGTACCAGAAGTCCGGCCAGCATGCGCAGGCAGCGGCCGAGTTCCTGCGGGCGACGGAATATCCGCGCAATCTGGGTGTGGGACGGCCTGCCATGGAATCGCAAGCGCGGGAATTTGTGGCGGCGGCGCGTGAGTTAACGGCAGCGGGTGATGGACAGAAGGCGGAATCGCTGTGGCAGCGTGCCGCCGAAGATCCGCTCAAGTCACCGACAGACCCCGGCGAGCCCTGGTCAGAGAATTATTACTTCAAAGCTTTGGCGCTCGAGCAGGTGCATCGGGAGTCGGATGCGCGCGCGCTATACGCTCGTCTGGCTGCGTTGGATGACGACCAGCGAATGCTCGCCGCGGAAGCAGAGCCACCGCAAGGAGCCATCCGCTACGTGCTGGCCGGCCTTGGCTTGAAGGCTTTGGGCCAAGCCGAGCAGTCTCGTGCCGCACTCGAACGTGCATTGCAAATGGACCCCGCGAACGAACTGGCGAAAACGGCTCTCCAGGATTTAGGTAAACGATGATTCCCGGTGTTCCTTACCGGGATTGGTGCTGCTTGATTTCGTTCCAGCCGATCAGTGTCACCTGATTGTCTTTGAGCAACTGCCGGAACTCCGGACTGGTGATCACGTTGAAGTCTCTCTGGCGCCACGCACTGCCGTAGGCAGGGTGGTCCTCCGTGACGGCCTGCATCTCCGCGTCGTCATACGCCAGATGGACGATCAGTTCCGTCAGGCCGGGCTTCAGTGACCAGATGACGCCTGCGTAATACGCGGACCAGTTCTCGGGCTTCACGTCGGTAGCCATCACGGTCGCGTTGGGCAGGATGTCGGTATCTTTCACCAACGCCAGCATGGCGGCGGGAGCGTTATCGGCGCGCATCGCAAGAAATGGCAGTCCGTACTCGCGCGCGACCTTTACGTACACCGCAAAGAACTCCGGCGTGAACAACGTTCCCATGTGACTGTCGACGTGCGTCGGGCGAATTCCCACTTTCCTCGCCCGCTCGATCTGCGCCCGGATTTCCGCTTCGACCTCCGCGGGCTTGCCATTTTTCGTGACAGGCGGCACATCCGGCCAGAGATTGCCGTCGGGACCCAGCAATCCCGGAACCACATTGCGCGAAGCTACCGGCCCCCAGCGATAGTTCTTCCATTCGCTGGTGAGTGTCAGGTGCAGGCCCAGATCCGCGCCGGGATGAGCTTTGGCATACTCGGCCACTTCCGTCAGCCAGGGGCACGGCACCATGATGCTGGCAGAGCTGGCTGCGTGCTGATCCAGCGCGGCAAAGCTCGCGCGATCCTGGGAATGGCTCACCGCCAGGTCATCTGCATGAATGATGAGCAGCTTCGCATTCGCCGGGTAGCCAAGCTGCTCGGCGGCATTCTTGGTTTGCGCAAGCGCGGGCGTCAAGGCAAGTGAACAGAGCAGTGCTACTCGAAGCAATCGTCGCGGTGTCATGGGTTCTCCCGAACACCAAATCTTAGCAGGGTGACGGGATCTCGCGAGCTGAACATCCGAACGATTCGCGGTTTCATGCGAAAATCACGTAACCTTTCCAGCCTTCCACAGTATAAAGACCATGCTGCAAGATCTTCGGTTCGCGTTCCGCGAGTTGCATAAGAAACCCGGCCTGGCCCTGACTGCCATCTTGTCGCTGATGCTGGGAATCGGCGCCACCACCTCCGTTTTCAGTGTCATCTATGGTTTGCTGGCCAACCCGTACCCCTACAAAGGCGCCGACCGCATGATCCACCTGGTTGTGGTGAACGAGAGCGGTGAGGACTGGTGGATCAGCATCACCGGGCCGCAGCTCAAACTCCTTCGTCAGGTCAAGTGCCTGGAGAGTGTGGCCGCGAGTTGGGGCACCTGGAATCTTACGACGACGGACGAGGATCTCCCGCAAGATGTTCCGTCGACCCAGCTCACAGGCAACGCTGGGATTCACTTCGGTGTTCCCGCCTTGCTGGGCCGCACTCTGATTCCTTCTGACGCGCCCGATGGCCAGGACCCGCAGCCGGTGGTTGTGCTGAGCTACCTGTTCTGGCAGCGGCACTTCAATTCAGATCCAACGGTTGTGGGTCGCAACCTGCAACTCGTCCACAAGAACTACACGATCGTCGGTGTTCTGCCGCCACGCTTCACCTGGGACGATGCGGCCGTGTATCTCCCGCTGAAGATCACCAACGACGCGAACATTCGCTACGGCCCGCTCATCAGGCTAAAGCCGGGAATCACACACGCCGCGGCCAACGCCGAATTGCAACCCTTGCTCGAGCAGTTCGCCAAGGACAACCCCACTCATTTCCCCAAGAAGTTTCGTGTGCACGTCAAAGGTCTCAACGAACGGTTTGAGGAGCATCTGGGCCGCTCTTTGTACCTGCTGTTCGCGGCGGTGGCGCTTCTTCTGCTCATCGGGTGCGCCAACGTCGCCATTCTGCTGCTGGCCCGCGGCACGGCGCGTCAGCATGAGCTCGCCGTTCGCAGCGCGATCGGAGCCACAAGCTGGCGGATTCAGCGTCAATTGCTCACCGAAGCTCTGGCGCTGTCCCTTTGCGGCGCGCTCGGTGGCGTCGTTGTGGCTTATCGTTTGCTCCCAATCCTGATTGCCTGGCTGCCGGAATATTCGTTTCCGCATGAAGCGGCCATCCAAATCAATCTTCCCGTGCTCGCCTTCAGTGTGACGCTCGCCATCATCACCGGCGTCCTGTCGGGTCTCGCGCCGGCGTTCCACTTCTCTCGCCCGCAGATTGCGCACCTCATGCACTCGAGTTCCCGGCGCACCACCGGTAGCGCAAGGGGAAAACGAACGCATGATCTGCTGGTGGCCGGCCAGATCGCCCTGAGCTTGTTGCTTCTCACCTCCGCCGCTGCCGCCATCAACGGCTTTGTCCGTCTCCTCCAAACGAACCTCGGTTACGATCCGCATAACACCATGTCAGTCGGTATTCCGGTGCATCAGAACTCACACGTCAGTTGGGAGGACCGGTCCGCTTACTTCAGCCAGCTCCTGGCGCGTGTTCAGGCAATGCCGGAAGTGGCCGCAGCCGGCATCTCCACAAATGCGACGCCACCTTCCAACGGCTGGGATCAATCGGTCGAAATTTTCGGCCATCCCGCCAGCCAGCAGCAACAAGTGCGACTGAACTTTGTCAGCCCGGAATACTTCGCTGTGTTGCACATTCCGCTCTGGCAGGGACGCCTGTGGGATCACCCTGAAATCGTGCGCGGTGCGCGCCTGGCCGTCATTAATCAGACCATGGCCCGGCAATTCTGGCCCCAAGGCGACGCCCTGGGAAAAGTGTTACGGCTTCCCGATCTGAAGGGCGAACCTCCCTTTGGGCAAACGGTGCCCGACAGCAACAGTTGGATGCAGATCATCGGCGTGGTTGGCGACGCACGGGACGACGGCCTGCGCAAGCCCATCAAACCGGCTGTGTTCGTGCCCTACACAATGTATATGCGGATGTGGACCCAGATTTTGGTGCGGGTTCAGGTCCCGCCGCTCGCGATCTTGAATCGCGTGCGCGCCGAAGTGAAAGCGGTGGATCCGGATCAACAGGTGTTTGGACAAACCCGCGATCTCGAGCAATGGATTCAGATGGAAGACGAATACGCTTACGGACGTCTCGTGGCCGCCCTGTTCAGCGGCTTCTCGCTCCTTGGACTTGCCCTCGCCGCCATCGGACTCTTTAGCGTTGTCTCTTACGGCGTGGCTCAGCGCACGAACGAGTTTGGCATTCGCATGGCGTTGGGTGCCACGCGCGGGCAAGTGCTGCACCTGGTGCTTCGCTCCATCGCACCGAGCGTACTCGGCGGATTGGCGTGCGGCCTCCTGCTGACTCTCCTGTCCAAAGATATTCTGTCCAAGTGGGCCGAGGGCAGCGTGGCCAATCCGATGGCCTTCGCGGCTGTTACCGCGCTGTTGGTCCTGACGTCCGCTGCGGCCGCCGTGCTCCCCGCGCGCCGCGCATCGTCCGTTGATCCAATGGAAGCTTTGCGCTACGAATGAGTGCCGACAAAAACCGGCTCCCTGCCACGTAACGTCATCCTGGCTGCCAGCCCGCCGCTCCGAGTAGCCGTGGCGCACGTTTCAACGTGCAGGGGCGAACTTTAGTTCGACCACGCGGCCGCGTGCGAAAATCCTCTCATGCTATGCAAGAAATACCTCGCTCCAGCGGCGGTCCTCTTATCCACCTTCTCTACGCCAGCGCAAGAACCCAAGAGATCCTCCGAACCGTACTGGGATAACCTCTATTCTCAGAGCCCGAACGTCTTCTCGCATCAGCCAACAGAATTGCTGCGATTCGCCGTTAAAGATCGATCTCCGGGAAGAGCGCTGGACATCGGCATGGGGCAAGGCCGGAACGCTATCTTTCTCGCACAACAGGGCTGGGATGTCACTGGTTTTGATCCGTCGCAAGAGGGCGTCCGGCAAGCGGTGGCAGCCGCGAAAAAACTGAACCTGCACCTGAATGCGTTGGTGGCGCGCGAAGAGGACTTCGATCTAGGCCGCGAAAAATGGGACCTGATCGTCATGACCTACGTGCGCCGTCTTAAAAACGATGATGTCGCCAGCTTCCAACAGGCGCTGAAGCGCGGGGGCATTCTCGTTTACGAGAACAACAATGTTGGTGAGCGCAATGAGCTTCTGCGATTATTTCTGGGCTTCCGCATACTGCGATTCGAAGATGCCGATGCCCATACCGACTGGCATCCGGAGAAACAGCAGCAAGTAGAGCGGTTGATTTGCGAGCGGCCGTGATCGCTACTCGACCGCTGCCTCGCCGATTTGCATCACGACCGAACGCGGCGCATCGCCCGCGCCGTCCGCAACCTGCACCAGCATGATCCGAATCAAATCGTTCTTCGGATCGATCCAGCCCTCGGTGCCGAACGCGCCACCGTGGCCGAAAGTGCCTGGCGAGTGCAGCAGCAGCGTTCCTTCCGGCTGATTCACGATCTCGAACGTCAATCCGTAACCGGTGCCACCCAGCCATCCCGATGGCGTCACGTTAGGCGTGAACACGCGCGTCATCGTCTCAACAGCTTGCCGCGAAAGATACCGCCGCCCGTTATACTCGCCGCCGTTGAGCAGCATCTGGTAAAACCGGATCAGATCCGGCGCCGTCGTACAGAGTCCAAATTCCGGCGCCGGATACTTGGCGCCTTGGCGATATTTGGCTGGGTCGCCGGCGAGAATGTCGTCGCCCGAGCGAACCAGCTTGCCGTTCGCGTGCTGGTACACCAGCGCCATGCGGTCCTTCTTGTCATCCGGCGGGAAGTAGAAACTGTCTTTCATGCCCAGCGGTTCCAGGATGTGCATGCGAACGAAGTGGACGTAGTCCTCGCCGGAAATCACCTCCACCAGGCGGCCCAGCGTGGCGATGCCCAGGTTGCTGTAGCTCCAGCGCGTGCCCGGCTCGAATTGCAGGTGGGAGTGCGCGTAAAAGCGCACGGCGTCGGCGAGAGGAACCCGCATGGTGCGAGGGTTGTCCGCAAGCTCGCCCTCCGGATCACCGCCGAGTCCCGACGTGTGATCCATGAGCTGCCAAACGGTGGGCGGATGCTGCGGAGCGTGTTCGGCCCCAGGTCCGTTGAACTGCTTTTCCTCGACTTGAATGCCGTGATACTCCGGCAAGTAATCTTCGATCGGCCGCCGCAGCTCCACCTTGCCTTCCTCCACCAGCATCATCACCGCCACGCCCGTAAAATTCTTGGTCATGGACATGATCTGGAAAATCGAGTCCGTCTGCATCGGCTTCTTGTTCTCGACGTCCCGCCACCCGACCGCTTCGACGAGCGCCACCTTCCCATGCCGCGCCACCAGCGCGACGGCACCGGGAATTTCTCCGTGATCAACCAATGCTTGTAGCCGTGGCCGAATCGTCTGCAACCGCTCAGGGTCCAGCCCGCTACCCGAGGGAGTCTGCGCCGCCGCAAGAGCGGCGCAAGCGAAAAAAGAAAGGAGAGTACGCATGATGGAGGAAGTATATCGTGGAATGAGTTGTAGGTCAGGCTGAGCGGGCTTTACTTGCACTTGCACCACGGAGACCGTTTCGCCTCCCATAGCTGAGCTGTCTTATACAGGTCATTGAGAAACAGGCACAGCTCGCTCGTCTTGAATTCTGAAAAACGAAATGTGAAGGATTGTTGTGGCTTGCCATCACAAAAGACCACCACTCGATGGCGAGTGGTCGCATCCAATTCAGCGATCTTCACGCATTTCTTGATCGGCCCAGGTATCACTTGCGTATCGATCTTCAGCGAGACCTTTTCAGAAGCACAATACAGGCCCGGAGCGCTGACTGGTGTCAGTTCCCAAGACATAGGCGCGATACACACCGATCCCGATCCGGATTCAGCAGAAAAGACCGGATGCAACAGAGCTGCGGTCACAAAAGCAAACCGTAGTATCCGCACGCTCATCTCTCAGGAGGATTATAATCCGGCCCGGCGCCTCAGTTGATCTCCCGCAACCGCGTAAATTCGCCGACCCGCAGCAACTCCTCGCGAAATTCCATCGCGAAAACGTGAATAGACAAGCTGCACCTAAAGTACAGCAGTCTCTTCGAGCAGGCGACCTTCGGCGAAGCGATCGAAATTCAGAAGCCGCGCGTCCACCAGGTCGGAGGTGCCCTTGAGAATCAAGTCCGCCAGAATCTTCCCCGTCGCGGGCGAGTGCATCACGCCGTGGCCGCTGAATCCGTTGGCGCAATAGAGTCCCGGCACGCCGGGAACCGGGCCGAGAACCGGGTGGTGATCCGGCGTCATCTCGTAAAATCCCGCCCAGGCACGTTTCGGATTGACTTCGGCTTCCTCCAGGCACGGAACGCGAGTCACACCCCGAGTAAGTATTTTTTCAACAAACGCGGGATCGAAATCGGTCTTGAATCCCGGAGTCTCCTCGGGATCGTTCCAGGCGAGCAGCAGCCCAAGACTCTCGGGGCGAAAATGAAAGCCCGTGGCCATGTCAACGGTCATGGGAGCGCTGTGGGCGATCTTGTCGAACGGCTCGGTGGGAACCAGCATGCGCCGCAACGGCTCAACCGGCAGATCCACGCCCGCGAGTTTGGCGACGAGCCCCGCCCAAGCGCCGGCGGCGTTGACCACGGTTCTGGTTGCGATGCGATCCGTGCCGGTCCGGACGCCGCAGACGCCAGCCGCATCTCGTTCAATTGACGTGACTTCGGCGTTCCGCACCAGCCGCGCCCCATTTTCGATCGCGCGCAGCATGAAACCGGTCATGACGCTGTGCGGATCGACAAAACCGTCGGTGGAGCAGAAACTACCCCCCACAATGCCATCCGGACACAGTTGCGGCACCATGCGAAGTACATCGCTGGCATCGAGTAACTCCACTGTTTTCAAGCCCAGCGAGGTCTGTAACTCGTAGTTAGCGCGCAGGTAGCGCAAATGGCGTTCGTCTGTGGCTACGAAAAGGTAACCTTGGCCGCGATAACCCGAGGGGTGGCCAAGCGTCACATCAAACTGTTGGAAAAACAGGATGGAGTAGAGCGACATCCGGATGCTCACCGGTGTCGAGAACTGCGCCCGCACGCCGCCCATGCTTTTACCGGTCGAGCCTTTGCCTTGCTGGGTTTCGCGTTCGAGGATCAGGACATTGTGGCAGCCGGCCTCGGCCAGGTGATACGCGATACTCGAACCGACAATGCCCGCTCCAATGATGACAACATCCGCGCTTGGTATCACTTACTTGCCGGGGAAGGGGAGCCAGCCGCGCGTGACGATGTCGGTCAAGGTGAGCCAGAGCAGCAGCGCCAGCCACGCTAATCCGGAGACGACTACTATTTTGTTGAGCTTGCCCGCCCAGTAGACGTGCATGAAAAACAAAACCACGAGCATCGACTTGATGACGGCAATCACTAAAGCTACAACCACGTTCAACTTACCTAGGTCGATGTAACTGACCCAGGTGGTGGTGAGCGTCAGGAGCAGCAGAATGGCGAAAACGTATGAGTACTGCTTCTTGGTCACAATGTGTTCAGACATTTTTTTTCCTAATGCAGGTGGCGCGCGATTAAATAATACAACGGGAAAAGGAAAATCCACACTAAGTCCACGAAGTGCCAGTAGAGGCCAACGATCTCGACGGGAGTATAATATTCTGGCGTAAATGTGCCGCGCCATGCCCGGAATGCAGTAACCGCGAGGAGCCCGATCCCGATGGTCACGTGCGAGGCGTGCAAGCCGGTCATGGAAAAATAAAGCGAGAAGAATAACTGCACATGCCGCGGGTCCAACTCGTGGTACGTAAAGTTAAAGCCGGGCATAAGACCTTCTTGATAGAGCATGTGCCACTCGGACATTTCGATGACCAGAAACGCTGCGGCAAACAGGATAGTTAGAGCGAGATAGCCGACAATGGCATTCTTCTTGCCAGTGGCCGCGCTATTTACGGAACAGGCCATGAAAAAGCTGCTGCAAATCAGCACCGCGGTGCTGACCCCACCCAGTACCAGGTCGAGATGATTGCTCGCGATGCCAAAGGCGGCCGGATACAGGGAGCGATAGACCGTGTAGCAGCAGAACATGCCGCCGAAGAACAGGACTTCGGTGGTCAGGAACAGCCACATGCCGAATGTGGATGCGTCCTTCTGCTGGGCGACGTCGTCGAACTGATGCCGGAGCGCTAAGCTGTGGTTAGCCAACCGTCATTTCCTCCAGAATCGAATAATCATAGGCTTCGTGGTTCACAACCGGGGTGATTTCGAAGTTCTCGGGCGGCGGTGGAGAGCTTGTTTGCCACTCCAGGCCAGTGGCATCCCAAGGATTGTCCGGCGCCGGTTTGCCATAGCGCATCGCCCAGACGAAGTAAATGGCCGGAATCAGGTAGCCAACGGCCAGAACGGAGGCGCCAGCGGTAGAAAGCACGTGATAAATCTGAAATTCCGGCGGATAGGCGTGGTAGCGGCGCGGCATCCCCAGATAGCCCATGATGAATTGCGGGAAAAACGTCAAATTAAAACCGAGAAAAACAACCAACGCCGAGAGCTTGGCCCAGCCTTCGTGGTACATGCGGCCGGTAATCTTGGGCCACCAATAATGCAACCCACCTAAGTAGGCCATCATGGTGCCGCCGACCATAATGTAGTGGAAATGGGCCACGACAAAGTAAGTGTCGGTGACGTGTACATCGAAGCCCAGCGTGGCCAGGAACGTACCGGTCAGGCCACCGATAGTGAACAAGCCGATGAAACCAAAGGCATATAGCATCGGCGTGTCGTACGAGATGGAACCTTTATATAAGGTCGCGGTCCAGTTGAATACTTTGATGGCGGAAGGGACGGCTACCAGGAAGCTCAGCAACGAAAAGACCAGGCTGGCGTACACCGACTGGCTGCTCACAAACATGTGGTGGCCCCAGACGAGAAATCCGAGAACAGCGATGGCCACACTGGAGAAAGCCACGAACTTATAGCCGAATACCTTCTTGCGCGAGTAGACCGAGACGATCTCGCTGATGATGCCCATACCTGGCAGCACCATGATGTAGACGGCGGGATGTGAATAGAACCAGAACAAGTGCTGAAAAAGTACCGGATCACCGCCCAGCGCCGGATCGAAGATGCCAATGTGAAAGCCGCGCTCGACCGCGACCAGGAGCAGCGTTACCGCCACGACCGGTGTGCCCAGCACCTGGATGACGCTGGTGGCGTACATCGACCAGATGAAGAGCGGCAGGCGGAACCAGGTGAGGCCGGGCGCGCGCATACGGTGGATGGTTACGATGAAATTCAGACCGGTGAGGATCGAAGAGAATCCGGTGATGAAAATGCCGGTTGCGGTGAGAATGACGTAGGTGTTGGCGTAGGAAGTGCTGAACGGCGTATAGAAGGTCCAGCCAGTATCTACGCCGCCCTCCAGCATGGCGTACATCACGAGCGATGCACCCACGATGAAGATATACCAACTGAGGAGGTTGATTTTGGGAAACGCCAGATCTTTGCAACCGATCATCAGGGGTACAAGGAAGTTACCAAGAGTGGCGGGAATCGATGGGATCATGAACAAGAAAATCATGATCACCCCGTGCAAGGTGAACAACTTGTTATAGGTTTGGGCTGACACCAAATCGCCCGGCGGCGTTAGCAGCTCCAGGCGGATGATGGTGGCGAATATACCGCCGAGGAAAAAGAAAAAACTAATAGCCGCGAGATACAGAATGCCGATGCGCTTATGGTCCTTGGTGAGCAGCCAGGACTTCACGCCGTATTCGTGTGTCAGGTAGTTATCGCGAGTTTCAACAGTTGTTGCCGTAATCATACAATTACCGATTTACACCCGGTGCAGGCCGCGCTGCCCCCGTCTTCTGCCCTGCATTGGGCACTAAGGCTGGCGATTGTGGCAGCTTACCCAGGCTTTTGATGTACTCGATCAGCTTCAGCAGATCCTCTTCGGTAACCAAGCCCTGAAACGAGGGCATCATATTTTGGTAACCGGCGACGATCTTGGCGCTGGGATCCACGATCGATTCGCGGATATAAGCTTCGTCCGCTTTGACGATTTCGCCTGTGTTCAACTGCACCGGCTTGCCGAAGAGGCCTTCGAGATTCGGGCAGCGCCCGGGCTTATCGGTACGGTGGCAGTTCGTGCACGCGAGAGTCTGAAACAACTGCTGGCCGCTGGCGGCCAACGATTCACCCTCGCCCCCAGACAGCCATCTCTCATACTCGGCAGGCTCCATGACATATATCCAGCCGATCATGCCGGAATGCAGGGTGCCACAGTACTCGGCGCAGAACAAGTGATACTTACCGGGCTTGGTGGGATTGAACCAGGCGGTGGTGTACTTTCCAGGCAGGACGTCGAACTTCACGCGAAAGGCGGGCATGTAGAAGCTGTGGATGACATCCTCGGAAGTCATGGTGAGCCTGACAGGGCGCCCCAGGGGCACATGCAGTTCATTGATCTCACGGCGGCCTTCGAGATGTTGCGTCTTCCACATCCATTGCTTGCCGACGACGTAGATGTTCATGGCGTCATCCGGCGGGCGCGACATTTCGAAGAAAACGCTGGCGCCCCAACTGAACATGACCATCATGAGGAGAAATGGAATTACCGACCAAAGGATCTCAAGAGGCAAGGCGCCTTCAATCTCGACAGCGCGTTCGTGATCCGCGCGGCGCCGGTACTTGATGGCGAAGTAGAAGACGCACGCGAAGATCAGTACCGTGAAGATGGTCGCCACGCTGACCAAGTAGATGGTCAGATGATCCAGGTGACGCGCGGTGGCCGATGCCTGCTCCGGCAGAAGTTGGAAGCTCGGATTCATCGCTAACGCGCCCTCGCAATCCCGGGCTCGCCTGCGGACCGGCGGCGATTGGGGTCACTGCGCCACAACCAGATGAGCAACGGGCCAAAGATCAGCAGCGTGAGCAGACCGGCCAGCCGCACAATATTCATCACGATGGCTGAGTACTTACCGGTACTGGGATCGAAGTGATAGCAGTAGAGCAGGACCTGATCGACCGGGGTCCCGATCTTGTTCTCGGAAGCCTCCACGAGGCCCAGGCGCAGGTCGCGCGGCGAATATTCGATTCCGTAAAAATAGCGCGAAAGGCGGCCGGAGGGCGTGAGCACCATGATGGCGCTGGCATGGGCATACTGCTTGGTCTTGGGATCGTAGGCGTAGCGGAAGCCTACGGCACTCGCCAATTGCTTGATTTGAGGTTCCGCACCGGTGAGAAAGTGCCAGCCGGCGGAGCCCTTGGCATAGCGCCGCACGTACTCGGCCTTTTTCTTCGCGGCGAGCGCGGGCGTTTCGGTGGGATCGATGCTTACGGCGATGACTTCAAAATCCTGGCCCGATTCGAGCGTCATGTAGCGAAGGCTCATCACCAGCCCGTTCAGGATCTGCGTGCACAACATCGGGCACTGGTAGTAGACCATGGCGAGAACCACAGGCCGGGAGCCGAAGTACGAGGCGAGCGGCGCATCCTGTCCGGCTTCATCGTGGAAGACGAGGTTCAACGGTACCTGCTCGTTCAGTTTCTGATCGACGCCGATGTTACGCAGCGCCGCCGGCAACACGGATGCCGCAATGGCGGTCTGCCGCTCCTTGTAAGTTTGCGCCTGTGCGATGGCGCCCGCGGTGATTACGACGATGACTGCTTTCCAACCTTGCATTTCCGTTCTCTTACCTAATTTCCTTCGGCTTCACGCCGCCCGGTTTCTGCTCCGTAGCCTTGAATTTTGGAAGCCCGTTCTGCGCGGCGATCTCCAAGGCTCGCTCGATGGGCAGGCGCACGATACCGTGGTCGGGATCGATCCACGCGTAATGAGTCAGGGCATCATCTTCCTCGCGGCGCATCTTCTGCAAATCCAGCCGCGGGTGCAAATCGAGCGGTGCGTTTCCCTGCAAACGCGGTTCCGGCGGCAATGTGGGAGCTTGCTCCTTAATGATGGCGGAAACGTGCGGGCTCAGCTTTGCCTCGCGCGCGGAAAGATGATCGAATACCCACCACAGTATGAGTTGCGAGACCACCAGGATGAAAGCCAAGCTGATACCGAATCGCGTGATGGCGTGCGAGTCTGCGTCGGTATGTTCATGCGCAACCGAAGGGTTGTTCTCGGGGTCAGTGGGATGACTCACCGGCACCTCCCTGTGCGATAGCCTCGGCCAGGTGCGGATCGCGCACCGGCAGCAACGGCCACTTTTTCAATTGAAATAAAAACACAGCCAGCCATAATCCGCCGATCCCGACCGGAGCGACAAAATCCATCCAATGGACGCGAAAGCCGCTCTTGGTGGCATCCGGCGCGACCATCCAGAAAAGGTCGACAAAGCGCATGACGATGATCAGGGCGGCGATACGAACCAGAGTCTTGCCAGCGCGCTTCAACGTGCGCGAAAGTAGCATGGCAAACGGCAGAGCGAAATGAAAGACCACCAGCAGCAGCCCGATCCACTGCCAACCGCCGGTGAGGCGCTCCATGTACCACGGAATTTCACCGCGGAGATTTCCCGACCAGATGATGAGGAACTGCGAGTAAGAGAAGTACGCCCACAGCATGGTGAAGGTGAGCAGCAGCTTGCCGATGTCATGAAAGTGCGAGGGGCCGATGACGCCTTCGAGAGGACCGCCCTCATCGGAAAGGATGACGAGCAGGGCGATGCAAAACGATAACGCCGACAAGCCCTGTCCGGCGAGGAACAGCAGGCCGTAGATGGTGGAGTACCAATGCGGGTCGAGAGACATGACCCAGTCGACCGCGGCGAAGGTAATGCTGAAGCCGTAAAACATGAGCCCCGGGCCGCTGAGCAGTTGCAAGCGGCGGGCCCGCGGATCGCGGCCATCGATATCCTGCTCGTGCGACCACTTGTTCAAGAAATACGCAAATACGTACCAGCCGAGAAAGTAAATGGCGGCGCGAACGAGGAAGAACGGGACGTTCAAGTAAAGATGTTTGTGCTGGAGCAGGGGGTCGGCTTTGACCTTGAGATCATCCGACCAGTAATAGAGCTTGGGGATGCCGATGAGAATCGGGATGAATAGCAAGGCCAGCCACGGGAGGGTGCGCGTGGCGGACTCGGTGACGCGCCGGATCACAATGCCCCAGGAACCGCCGGTGAGATATTGCAGCATCAGCAGCGCCAGGCAACCGAGCGTGAGCCCGATATAGAAAAGGTACGAAAACAGATAGGAACGGAAAAATTGCTCGGACTGGTATACGGCTCCGACGACGCACGCGAGCAGTGCGACGATGCCGACGACGAGAGACCGGCGGCCGACGCGTTTGATGTCGCGTCCCAGTTGCGGAGAAATAGTGAAGTCTTGCGCGCTCATTCTTATGGCTTTTTCTGCTCTGCGGGCTTGACGGCCAGAGTGCTGTTCAATTCCTGGCGGGTTTCCGGCGGTACATCGTTGATGGAAGCTTGCTGGCTGAGTTGCAGCACCCGGATATAGGCTGCGATGGCCCAACGGTCGCGCGGAGCAACTTGCGCGGAATAATCCTGCATGGCGCCGAAACCGTTGGTGATGACGTCGTAAAAGTAGCCGACCGGAACCTGGCGCAAGCGGTCAATGTGATAGGACGGCGGCCGCTTGAGTCCGCGGCGCACGATCATGCCCAGGCCGTTGCCCAGCCGGCCGTGGCAGGGCGAGCAGTAGATGTTGAACCGCTCCTCGCCACGATGGAGGACTTCGCGGGTGACGGGGAAGGGAAGATGATCAATAAACTGGTCGCCACTCTTGCCGGTGAAGAAGACTTTGTCGGCGCGTAATTCGCCGCGAGCAACAGTACCTTCGGGAAGCGGCCGGGCGGAGCGTCCGTCGCCGAAGAAGTCGCTCGAGCGCAGCGGAATATATTTCGGCTGGTCTTGCATGTCGCGGCGGCAGCCGATGGAGGTGCAGGCGAGGAAGGCGGCAATGAGGATTTTGGAAACGAGGGCCGACGGGGGCGCCGGCCGCGGTCCAGGGGGACCGCCCCACTTACGAATCATGATCCTAGTGCGCAACTTCGGATACCTCGCGTGGCGCCAAGCTATGCAGGAACTCCGCTGTTTCATGACGGTCGAACAGGGGGTCACGAGCTTCGATACAGAGAAAAAACCGGTCGCGCGAAGCGAATGCGAACCGGGAGACATTAAACACGGGATGATACGGTTCGGGCAGGCCGCAGAGCCCGAATAATCCCAGGACAGTGGTGAGAGCGGCGAAGAGAATGGTCAGCTCAAAAGTAATGACGATGAAGGACGGCCAGCTATGCAACGGGCGCCCACCGATGTTGAGAGGAAAGTCGATGACGGCGATGTAGTACTGCAAGAAGTAGCCGGTTAGCCCGCCCAGAATTCCACCACACAGAACGAGAAAAGGAAGTTTGTTGTGGTGCAGGCCGAGCGCCTCATTCACCTCTTCGATGGCGAAGGGCGAGTAGGCTTCGACGCGGCGATATCCTTTTGCGCGCACCTGTTTGGCGGCCGCGGCGAGCGCCGTGGGACTGTCGAATTCGGCCATGAGGCCGTAGATGGGCGTCCTCATTTTTCGACACCCTCCACCACCTCCGCCTGCGGCAGCAACGTGCGAACCTCGAAGATCGAGATCATGGGCAGCGAGCGGATGAACAGGAAGAACAGGAAGAAGAACAGGCCGAGGGTGCCGACGTAAGTCGCGACATCCCAAACGGTGGGTGTGAAGATGCCCCACGAAGACGGCAGGTAGTCGCGATGCAGGCTGACTACAACGATGACGTAGCGTTCGAGCCACATGCCGACCAGCACATCCAGCGCAGCAATGAAGAGCCAGACGATGTTAGTGCGAATCTTCTTGAACCAGAGAATCTGCGGAAAAATGAGATTGCAGAAGATCAGGGTCCAGTAAGTGGGGGCGTACGGCCCGGTCATGCGGTTCCAGATAGCAAACATCTCGTACTGATTGCCGCTGTACCAGGCGATGAAGGCCTCGAACATGTACGAATAGGCGACGATTTCACCGGTGGCGAGCATGACCTTGGCCATGTTGTCCAGGTGGCGCATGGTGATCAAGTCGCCCAGGCCGTACATGGCGCGCAGCGGAATCGCTAGAACCAGAACCATGGCGAACCCGGAGTAGATGGCGCCGGCTACGAAGTAGGGCGGGAAGATGGTGCTGTGCCAGCCGGGAACGATGGCGGCGGTGAAATCGAAGCTGACCACGGTGTGGACCGAGAGCACCAGCGGCGTGGCTAAGCCTGCAAGCAGCAGTGATGCGGTTTCATATTTCTGCCAATGACTGGCGGCGCCGCGCCAACCCATCGCCATCATGCCGTAAACGATTTTCGCCAACCGATTTCGCGTGCGGTCGCGCAGCGTGGCGAGATCGGGAATCAGACCCACGTACCAGAACACGGCCGAAACGGTGGCATAAGTGGAGACCGCGAAAACGTCCCAAACCAGAGGGCTGCGGAACTGCGGCTGGATGCCCATGGTGTTTGGGTAAGGGAACAGCCAGTAGAACAGCCACGGCCGGCCGAGATGCAGCAACGGAAACATGCCAGCGCAAGCGACGGCGAACAGCGTCATGGCTTCGGCAAATCGATTGATCGAATTCCGCCAGGACTGGCGCAGCAGGAGGAGGATCGCCGAGATAAGCGTGCCCGCGTGGCCGATTCCGATCCACCAAACAAAGTTAGTGATGGCCCAACCCCACATGACCGGCACTCTGATGCCCCACAGGCCGACGCCGCGCGTGAGGAGTGCGGCCACGGCAGCGAGAAACACCATCAGCAGCCCGGAAGCGATCAGAAATGGAATGAACCAGTAGAGCGGCGTACGGCGCGTCAGAACGATCGAACTGATCTTGTCAGAGACCGTGGCGAACGTGTGCCCAGGCGCGATGATCTGGGGCTTGTGGTACTCGACCGGAGTGGTTGGCCGTCGTTCGTCGCTCATATTACGACTCAATCTCCGGATTGGGATTGCGCAAAGCCGCCAGATAGGTGGTGCGCGGCTTGGTATTCAATTCACTCAGCAAGCTGTAATTCAGTTGCTCAGCCTTCATCTTGGCGACGCGGCTGGCAGGATCGTTGATATTGCCGAAGACGATGGCCTGCGTGGGACAAGCACCCTGGCAGGCGGTTTGGATTTCGCCATCGCGAACGGTGCGGCCTTCTTTTTCGGACTCGATCTTGGCTTCGTTGATGCGTTGCACGCAGTACGTGCACTTTTCCATGACGCCGCGGCTGCGCACGGAAACATCGGGATTGCGCTGGAGCTTGAGGCTTGGCGTGGTCCAATCCGAGTACAGGAAAAAGTTGAAGCGCCGCACTTTGTAAGGGCAGTTATTCGAGCAATAGCGCGTGCCGACACAGCGGTTGTACACCATGTCGTTGAGGCCTTCGGCGCTATGATTCGTGGCTTGCACGGGGCACACCAGCTCGCAGGGCGCGTTCTCGCAGTGCATGCAGGGCACCGGCTGGAAGAGCACCTCGGGATTATCGAGGCCGCCTTTGTAATAGCTGTCGATGCGCAGCCAGTGCATGGCGCGGCGCATGATCACCTGTTCCTTGCCGACGACCGCAATGTTGTTTTCCGATTGGCAGGCGACGACGCAGGCGTTGCAGCCCACGCAGGCCGTCTGATCGATGGCCATTCCCCAGGCGTAGCCTTCGTACTTGTAGCCGGGGTAGATGGTCAGCTCATTGGGCCGCTCTTCGGCGGCCTCTCTGGCGAAGCCCGGGTTCTTGCGGTACTCGTCAATGTCAGCCGAAAGCGCGATGGCGCGGCCTTCCATCAAATGATGTTCTTGCGTGGTGGCCAGTCGGCACTTCGCGCCCGTCTTGACAATTTCAAGGCCGGAGCCAAACCACGGGGCGTCGGAAGTGCGCAAGGCATACGCGTTGAAGCCTACGCCATTGCCCACGCGGCCGGCATTGGTCCGCCCGTAACCGAGGGCAACGGTGACGGAATCGTCGGGGTGTCCGGGCTGGATCCAAACGGGCGCGCGCACAGTGCGGCCCTGGTAGTTGAGGTCGACCAGGTCTTCGTTCTGTAACCCGCGCTGCTCCGCGGTGCGCGGGCTAACCAAAGCCGCGTTATCCCAGGTGAGCTTGCTCAGTGGCGTGGGCAGTTCCTGTAACCAGCCGTTATTGGCATAGCGTCCATCGAAAATGTGCGTGTCGGGGCGGAAAACAATTTCGAGGCCCTCTGTTGAGGCTGGTTTCGCGCCTGATGGCTGCTCTTTGAACGCCATCGGCTTTGCTGGAAGCGCCGTATTGGCCACGATGCCGTCGTGCACGGACTTGCGCCACCAATCCTCGAAATCGGGGCCTGGGTGCTGGCGGTTCCAGTAGCCCTTGACGATTTCGTATGGCGTCTGGTTGGGAGTGTCGCCGAACGCGCCCAGCAGTTCGTGGACCGAGCGGCCAAAATACAGTGGCAGGATCAACGGCTGCATGATGGTGACCGTGCCATCGTAAGCACGGGCATCGTTCCAGGTTTCGAGGAAATGCGCTTCGGGGATGTGCCACTGGCAAACGTCGGAGGTCTCATCGGCATAGAGACCCATGTGGATGCGCAGTTTCACTTTCGACATGCGCTGGGCGAAGTTGAGGTCGACCGGGGCGTTGTAAACCGGATTGCCGCCGACTATGACGAGTGTTTCAACCTTCCCGGCGTCCATGTCTGCGGCCAGCTCTTTCAGGCTGGCGATATCGTCGGCCGGATGGGGATCGAGAGGATCGGTGTGGATGACCGTCTTGCCGAAGTTGCCCAGCGCGGCGTTGATCGCATGCGCCAGCGTGTGCACAGCAGGCGGCTGATAGTCACCGGGAATCACGACGCTCGCGCCACGGTGTTGTTGTAAATCCTTGACCAGCGCGGCGATCCATTTGGCGTGAGCGCCCCCGGTGATTCGATTACCCGCGGAGGTGTCGACGCCCTGCACTCCGACGCCCGCTGCGACCGCAGCGGCGAAGGCCTCGATCTCCGAAGCGCGCAGGGGAAGGTGATGATCGGCCTTGGCACCCGTTGCCGTCGCCGTGCTCTCGACGACGTACAGACGGTTCATCGCGGTTTGGTCGCCACGCACGCGGCGGCGCGACGCGAAATCCGCGGCATAGCGGACACTGGCCGGACCTGTGCAGAGGAAATCCGCGTCGAGCGAAAGGATGATGTCGGCTTGTGCCAGTTGATAATACGTGTTGACGGGCTCGCCAAATGCTTGCTGTGCGCCCGCTCGCGCCGACGAGCGGCCGGCCGGTTCGTAGCGATGCCACTTGGCCTCGGGGAACTTCTTCAACACGTCCTGGAACTGCGCGGCCAACGTGGGTGAGGTGGTGGCGCCGGTGAGGAAGCGCAGCCCGGCGCCGCGGCTCGCGCCCATCGGACCTAACAGTTCGCGCACCGCGCCCAGGAATGCGCTCCACGGCCGAATGTCGCCGAGGTGCGTCAGAGTCTGGGAGCGATCGGGATCGTAAAGCTCCAGCACCGATGCCTGCGCGATGGCGTCGGTCGCGCCGAGGCTCGCCGGGTGATCGGGGTTTCCCTCGACCTTCGTGGGCCGTCCCAGATGGCTTTCGACGAGCACGCCCATGGCTACCGCCGCGAGAGGAACGGCGGTTGCGAAAAACAGCGGCTTGCCAGGAATCACTTCCTCGGGTTGCCGGACGTAGGGCACGATGGTTTCGGTCGGCTGGCGTGTACAAGCGCTCAAACCCGCCAGCGCGAGCGACGCGCCCATGACTTTCAGGAAATGGCGCCGCCCAGCGGCGTCACCCTGCCATTCCGCGGCCTGGCGCGGGAACTCGCGCTCCAGCAGTTCCTGGAAGCCGTCACTCGATGCCAGTTCTTCGAGCGAACGCCAGTAGTCGCGGCCACGGCTGGCGTCCAGGCGCGCGCGGATCGCCGCAAGGTCGAGATGTTGAAAGGGCTGGCTCGGCATACTTATCGATGACAGGTTGAACAACTGGTCAAGCTTTGGATGTGGTACTGCTTCACGAGATCTTTTCCGATTTCCAGCTGATTGGGCGGAGGCTGATAAGCGACGCTGAACACCTCCGACTTGGGCCGCACATACTCCTCGGGGTGGCGGTGGCAATCCAGGCACCACGACATCTGCAAAGACGCCTCCTGCCACATGAGCGGCATCTTATCCACCTGCCCGTGACAAGTGGTGCAGCCTACGCCCTTCGCAACATGAATGCTGTGATTGAAATAAACGTAATCCGGAAGATCGTGCACGCGAATCCAGCGCAAAGAATGATCCGTGCGAAAGCTCTGGCGCACGGGCTCGAGCATGGGTGCGTCGACCCAGATCTGCGAGTGGCAATTCATGCAGGTTTTCGTGGGCGGAATGCCGGCAAACGACGAATTCTCAACGGAAGTGTGACAATACCGGCAGTCAATCCCCAGCCCGCCGACGTGATGTTCATGGCTGAAGGGCACCGGCTGTTCGACGGGGACCTTCGCGCGCGTGGCGTAAGTGGAAGCGTTCAGCTCGGCCCACGCCCACACCAGGAAGCCGACGATGAACACTCCACCAAAGATGCTGACACGTGAAAGTGTATTCGTGCTGCGGTGGAAAACTTGGGACATCTAACCGCGTCCCATGATTTTCCGGCCTATCCCAAAGCCGGCCACTTGAGCGACAAAGGCTATATGCATCAGGAGTTTGAAATGGATCTCATATTATTTAGCATTTTTCGGGGGCGCCGACAACATCACGCGCGCAGCAGTACGGTTTGATTGCGTTTCGTCACAGAAGTCAAAGCTTATTTAGAGAATTGTACTACAGGCGAAGGCCGGATGAGATGCCGGCGCCAAAAAAATTGCGCGTTCTTCCCTCAGCGCTGCATCAAACTTTCGTACGGCTCGAGGCGGCTCTCACCGCCATCGTTGACGGCGAACGTGCGTCCATTCCACAAGGAAACGCCTGCGTACTTGCCATCGCGGCGCAGCGCATAAAAGTTCAGATCGAATGTGAGGAGCCTGGCGCGATCGTTGTTGAAGTTCCGCGCCACGCGCTTGAGCGTATCCAGGCAGGCTTCTTTGGGCGCCATACCGTGCCGCATGTTTTCCACGATAGTGTGGGCGCCGGCTACACGGATGTTCTCTTCCCCCAGGCCGGTGGATCCGGCGGCGCCGACGTCCTGATCCACATACAGGCCCGCCCCGATGATGGGTGAATCACCGACACGCCCCGGAATCTTCCATGCCAGGCCGCTGGTTGTTGTCACGCCGGACATCTCGCCACGCGTGTTGAGCGCCAGGCAATTGATGGTACCGGTCGGCGGATGTACGGCCATTTGCCAAGCCCAGGCCAGCAGATCGTCATCCGCCTGAGGGAACAGACGCTTGAGCTGCGCCGAAGATTTGGCGGGTGTGACGGGGGCGTCTCGGGCGCCAACCCAGTTGTTGTGGCCGCTCGCGTCGCGCAACGATTGCTTCCATACAAGCCAAGCCAGCCGCGCCTTTTCGGTCAACAGATCCTCTTCGGGGAACCCCATGGCTTTGGCGAAGCGAAGCGCACCCTCACCCACCAGCATGATATGGTCGGTTTGTTCCATCACCATCTTGGCCACTTTCGACGGCGTCTTCACGTTGCGGATGGACGCCACCGACCCGGCGCGCCGCGTGGGCCCGTGCATCACCGAAGCATCCAGCTCCACCACCCCTTCTTCGTTTGGCAGTCCGCCGTAGCCGACGCTGGTGTCTTCGGGGTCCTCTTCGTTGATGTTCACGCCGGCGATGACGGCATCCAGCGTGTCTGCCCCGGCCTTGAGCATCTCCATCGCCCGCGCGCACGCCCGTGCGCCATTCCCACTGGCGATCACGATGTTTTTCGGGCTGGACTGTGCCAGTGCCTGGGCCGCCGGGGACAGGGCCGCGGTTGTCAGCATCCAGTCTCGTCTTGTCATGCTCGTTTCGCCTCCGCCAATGGATTGTATGCCAAACGTGTTGCCGTGCGCAGAAATTTGCCCACGGCTCATGATCCGTGCAAGGCCGGCGAGCGCTTTTTACAAAACTTTTACAACTTGCATACGACTTCGCTCGTGGTGGTGCTTAGCATCGAGACTGGGAGCGTCTACAACAGTTATGGGGTTAGCACAGACAGCATCGAACTTGCCTCACCGATATCAGGATACGCACCTGGAACTCGACTTCACCCGCAAGCACGTTTCGCTCGATTCCCATCGATTGGTCTTGACCCGGAAGGAATATGAACTGCTCGCCCTCCTGGTGGAAAACGCCGGCGAAATCATTCCTCGCCAGATCCTGCTGGCGCAGGTGTGGGGTTATAGCAAGGAGATCCGCACACGAACCCTGGATGTGCATGTGCGCCGGATCCGCAAGAAGCTGGGGCAGTACAGCGAGCAGTACATCGAAACTATTTTCGGCATTGGTTACCGCTTTCAGCCATTTCGCATGGCTCAACGCTTCGTATCAGGGGTAGGGGCAACGCCCGTGGCCGCCAGCGCCTGATCGGTTCGACGTTTCGCGCACGGGCGCGAAGACCTCGCTAGAATGGTGGGGAATTCCTCATGCAAGAGCGGATTTCCCCTGTCACCCGTGTCTCGGGCGAGATTTCGCTCCCCGGCGATAAATCCATCTCCCACCGCTATGCACTTTTGGCGGCCATTGCCGAGGGCGAGAGCCGCATCCACGGCTATTCAACCGGCGCGGATTGCCACTCAACCCTGGGGTGCGTGCGTGCCTTGGGGATCGCGGTGGAAGAGCAGGGCACTGACGTCCTCATTCGCGGGCGTGGGCTGAACGGGCTAACCGCCCCGGCGAGCGATCTGGACGCCGGCAATTCCGGCTCCACTATCCGGATGCTTTCCGGCATCCTTGCGGCGCAGGAGTTTACCAGCCGGATCGGCGGCGATGCCTCACTTTCCCAGCGCCCCATGGAAAGGGTCATCAGGCCGCTCACAGAAATGGGCGCGTCCATATCGGGGCGTGAGGGGCGTTTTCCACCACTCGAAATTCGCGGCTCGAAACTGCGGCCCATCGATTACACGCTTCCCGTGCCAAGTGCGCAGGTAAAGAGCTGCGTCCTGCTTGCCGGCCTCTATGCCGAGGGAGCCACGGTGGTGCGCGAGCCCGTGCGTTCCCGGGATCACACTGAGATCGCACTCGGCGAATTCGGCGCCGACATTCGCGTGGAACGGCGCGTGATCACGCTCCAGGGGCGTCCGCGTCTCAGCGGCAGGGAACTCTTCGTGCCATCCGACCTTTCGTCGGCTGCGTTCTTCATTGCGGCCGCGCTGCTCGTGCCGGGTTCCGAACTGGTGGTGCGGGGAGTCGGACTTAACCCCACACGATCCACGTTGTTGGATGTTCTGGCATCAATGGGCGCGAAAATCCGCATCTTGGAGGTGACGGAGAAGAACGGGGAGCTGGTGGGCCAGATCTCGGTGAAGAGTTCCAGCCTGCGGGGCGGTGTGATTGAGCGCGGAACAACGGCCGCGCTGATTGACGAGATTCCGGTGCTCGCGGTTCTGGGCGCCGCGAGTGACGAGGGGCTGATTGTACGCGATGCCGCGGAGTTGCGCATCAAAGAAACCGATCGCATCGCAACCATCGCGGAGAATCTGCGGCGCATGGGGATTGAGCCCGAGGTGTTGCCGGACGGCATCTGCGTGCCGGGCCGGCAGCGATTTCGTGCCGCGACGCTCGAATCCTTCGGCGACCACCGCATCGCTATGGCGTTCTCCATCGCCGCCTTAGTGGCGGATGGCCCTTGCGAGATTCGTGATGCCGATGCGGCGTCGGTTTCGTTTCCTGAGTTCTACGAGATTCTCCGCCAGGTTACTTCGTGACGCGTGGTGTGGTGCTGCCGGCGGCGCGGGCGGCTGTGATAGTCGCCGGCATGCCAATTCCACAACCGCCGCCAGGCCATGTGCTCGTGCAAATGGAAGCCTGCGGTATTTGCCACTCTGACTTGTTCATCGCCGGCCTGGAAAAACCGCCGGTCACGCCGCTGGTATTGGGGCATGAAGGCATCGGCCGCGTGGCAAGCTTGGGAGACGGCGTTTCGGCTCTGGCGGTGGGCGATCGCGTCGGCGTCACGTTTCTTGCTGCCACCTGCGGGGTTTGCGAGTGGTGCCGCAGCGGTCGGGAGCGCTACTGCCCGCAGCAGTTGAATTCGGGATACACGTCGCCGGGTGTGCTGGCGGGATTCGCCAGCGTTCCAGTTCAGCATCTGGTGCGCGTGCCGGATAATTTGAGCGCCGTAGAAGCCGCTCCGCTGTGCTGCGCCGGCTGGACCGCGTACCGGGCTGTGAAGGAATCCGCCGGCGCGCCCGGAGCTACGGTCGCGATATTCGGGATGGGCGGGCTGGGGCACCTGGCGGTGCAGTTTGCGCGCCATGCGGGGCTGCGTGTGGCCGCGGTGGATGTCTCCGAAGAAAAACTGGCACTGGCGCGCAGCGAAGGAGCGGAGATCACGGTGCCGGCCGAAAACGCCGGGCGCACGCTACAGAAACAGTGCGGAGGAGTGGACGCCGCCGTTGTCCTTACCGCTTCGGTGGCCGCGGTCGGGCAAGCCCTGCGCTCGCTCAAACGCTGCGGGACGCTGGTGCTGGTTGGACTCGCGCATGGCATGGCAGAACTGCCCGTTGTCGATACGGTCCTCAAAGGAATTACGATTCGCGGCAGTTTCCTCGGCACACGCGCGGATCTGGAAGAAGTCTTCCGTCTGGCAGCCGCGGGCGTTGTGCGCCCACATGTCGAGACGCACGGGGTCGAGGATGCGCCCTTGTTGTTCGAAAAATTGGGCCGCGGCGAGGTGACGGGCCGCGCGGTGATTAGTTTCTAGAGCGGCGCGCGCGCATTCTTCCAGCAACCAGAATTCCGATCACGGCCAGACCTTCGACCGCGTAGACTGCCGTTTGCGCCGGGTGCAGGTAGCGTGTGACGAGAGGATCGGTCGCCATCATTTCTCCGCCAACTTTTCCCAGAATGGCAGCCCCCAGATACACGGTCCACGGGTAGCGGTCCATCAGCAGGACAATCAGGTTGCTCGAGAACATCACGAATGGGATGCTCAGGCCGAGACCCAAAATGATCAGCGGGATGTTGCCGTGCGACGCTCCGGCAACGGCCAGCACGTTGTCCAACGACATCGTGATATCCGCGATGGCAATGTACCAGATGGCCCGAAGAAGAGGCATGGGCGCCGCGGGTTCCCCCTCAGGCTGGCTCGCGTCGGCGAGAACCTTGACAGCAATCCAGATGACAAAGGCGCCGCCCGCCAGTTTGATTAATTGGACGTTCAGTAACCGGGCGGCGGCGATGGTGATGAGAACGCGCAGCACGACGGCCGTTGCTGCACCGAAAATGATGCCCATTCGCCGCTGCCGCGGTGGCAACGAGCGCGCCGCCAGTGCGATCACCAGCGCGTTGTCACTGGCCAGCAACAGGTCGATCAGGATGATCGACAGGCAGTCGATCACGAGGCGGGGGACGATTGCCGGCATCAGATGGAACTTGGAAGGTGCAATTCGCACCTTACCATGTTTAGCCGCGGCTGGGAGAATCCACGCTGGCGCGCGGCGTATCAGGCCTCGCGCAGCGCGAGAATCAGGTCGTCCAACGCGATCGTCTTTTGAATATTGCGCCGGAGCAGGTCGTTCAGCTCGTCGGCTTTCTTCACCGCCGTGCGCAGCCAGCGAAACGTGACTTTCTTGGCCACAGATTCGAGGCGGGGCCGCGCGTCTTCGTTGCGAATGGCGGCGTGGCTCTCGCGAAGGACCAGCAGGTCGCGCAGAAGTTCATAGAGCACTTTCAAATACAGTTCCAGCTTTTCGTTCTTGCTCCGCCCGATGATTTCCGAATACGGAATCCACGCGTCAAAGGGCGCCTGGCCAGCCGCGACCTCCACCAGCGCCAGCATGGCCGCGCGGCGCTTGCCGTAAGCTTCGAGATCCAGAGAAACGGCGAGGCCGGGGCAACTGCCGGCGAGCGCGATGCGTCGGGCCGGCTCGTCCAGTTTGCGCGCGGCCGCGAATTCCTGCATCTCCTCGTTCGCAAGCGGCGCAAACCAGAACGGCACTGCGCGGGAGCGGATGGTGGGCAGCAGGTCGTATGCATTTTCCGCGGTGAGCAGCAGGATGAGGTGCTCGGGGGGCTCTTCGAGCGTTTTCAGCAGGGAATTGGCGGCGTGTTCGCCCGCGCGGTCGATATGATCGATCAGAAATACGCGCCGGCTGCCGTGCAGCGGCTTGAACGGTGCGCGCTCCTTCAGCAGGCGCATTTGTTCGATGGAGATCTGCCGCAGCGGCCCATCGGGAGCGAACGTCACGAAGTCGGGATGCGTCGAAAAAAGCAGCGGGTCCTGATTGCGTTTGTCCGCCGGCCAGCGCTCGCGGGCGGCGACAATCTCAGTATTATGCGGCAGGCTGAGATCGTCCTGCTCGATTTTGGCGGAGTCTCCCAGCAGCCGGGCGGCAAAGCGCCGCGCCAGCGTGGCCTTGCCGGTTCCTTCCGGGCCCGCGAACAGCAGCGTCTGCGGAATGCGATCCTGCGCAACCATCCGATCGAGCGCGCGCGTCACGTGGGTATTGCCCCAGAAGTTTTCAAACATGAGGGGCGACTTCCTTCCAGACTTTGAGGGCGACATCCTCGGGAGTTCCGCGGCCGTCGATGACCCGGAATCGGCCTGCGTGCTGCCGGGCGATCGTCAGATAAGCCTCGCGCACTCTCCGGTGAAATTCGGCGGATTCCTCATCCAGGCGGGTTTCGCTCGTCGCGCCGGCGGCGTTGCGCGTGCGGGTGCGATCGATTCCTGTGTTCAGGTCCAAATCGATCAACACAGTAAGATCGGGAACTAAACCCTGGCAAGCGATGCGATCGAGCGTGAGGACCGTTTCCGCCCCCAAGCCGCGCGCGTAGCCCTGGTACGCAAGCGTCGAGTCGGTGAAGCGGTCGCAGAGAACTATTTTTCCCTCGGCGAGCGCCGGGAGAATCGATTGCTCGACATTTTGCGCCCGGCTTGCAAAGTAGAGCAGAAGCTCCGCGGTCGGCCGAAGGTCCTGGTTGGCGGAATCGAGCAGGATGCGGCGGATCTGCCGGCCCACTTCGGTCCCCCCGGGCTCAGCAGTCTCGAAGACAGTCTTTCCCTCCGCGCGCAGCCGTTCGCGTAGGAGGCGCATTTGCGTCGTTTTGCCGCTGCCGTCGATTCCCTCGAAGGTGATGAAACGCCCACGTTCTCGCATCGGGAAGGTTTCATTTTCCTACACTCCGCCCGCCGGGACTACTTCGGGATACCGCAGCCCGCCGAATCTGCGCTCGCGGCCGGTGAATTCGGCAAGTGCGGATTCCAGATCCTCTCGCGTGAAGTCGGGCCACATACGGCGTGTGAATACGAGCTCTGCATAGGCGCTTTCCCAAAGCAGAAAGTCACTCAATCGCTGCTCGCCGCCGGTGCGGATAAGCAGGTCCACATCGCCGCCATTGCCGAGCAGATCCGAGAACTGCGCCGAAGAAATAGGGCGGTTGGCGATGGCCAGCGAGGCCGCGTGCAGGATCGATTCGCGGGCTGAATAATCCACCGCAATGCGCAAGCGCAGATTTCGCCCGCCGCGCGTCTGGTGTTCCACTTCCTCGATGGCCGCGATCAACTCCGGTTCCAGGCGATCCCGCCGCCCGATGACTTCGAGGCGAATCCCATGCCGGATGCATCTCGGCATCTCTTCGATGAGGTGCGCCCGGAACAGTTGCATGAGACCCCTGACCTCAACGGAAGGGCGCTTCCAGTTGTCGGAGGAAAAGGCGTAGAGCGTGAGCGTGCCGATTCCCAGTTCCACTGCGGCTTCGACGATGCGGCGCACCGCAACGGCTCCCGCCCGATGGCCGGCGAGGCGTGGTAGCCCGCGTGCGGTAGCCCAGCGGCCGTTGCCATCCATGATGATGGCCACATGAACATTGTAGTGCGAAGGACTTTTTATCATGAAGTTCAGCCCCAAAATTTTTTTACCGCTCGCGCATAGCCTGAATCAGTGCCTCCATGTGATCGAGGTACCGCTCGAGCGCCCGCCGGCCGCCGGCCGTCAACCGGTACTCTGTTTTGGGCAGCCGTCCTTCAAACGACTTGGTGCACGTGACGTAGTGCGCGTCTTCCAGTTTGCGCGCGTGCACGCTCAGGTTGCCGTCCGTTGTTTTCAGCAGCTTCTTTAGCTCATTGAAGGTCAGCGATTCATTGGCGGCCAGCGCGCTCACAATGCCCAGGCGCAAGCGCTCATGAATGAGGCGGTCGAGCTTCGCCGGAGCGGCTTCCGCGATCGACTGTAAGGCCGGCCTGCGTTCTTGTCGTAACGTGCTGGTTTTTGCCAATCGTTAGCCTCCATAGCGCGCGGCAATCAGCGCGCCGAACACCAGATGCAACCCTCCGAAGCCGGCGGCCAAGAACCAGCGCGACCATTCGAGCGGGCAAAATAAAGCCACCGCGCCCAGAGCGATGAAGCACATGCCCATCACCGGCACCACCGGCACCGAAAACGCACCGCCTGACAGAATGCCCGTGCCGTAGAGCAGCAGCCAGATGCCCGGAATGATGGCGTAAAGTCCAGCGCGATACAGCACGAGAGTGAGCAGCGCCGCCACAAAGATCGAGGGGACGAGGCCGAGCGCGAACTTTCGTCCGGGACCGGAGAGCAGGGAAACCTTCACAGCACGGGCTTTTCGCGTGGCGGTCACGGCTCCAATCAGCACGGCCACCAGCGCTTCCCCCACCCAAACGGCCAGCCAACCGTCCAGACTCGGCTGACGTGCCGCCAGAAGCGCCGCACCCAGCGCGCTCAACCCCATCAGCATGCCGCCCACGCCCGGCACAGCCGTAAACGAACCGGCGCGCTCCATGGTTTCCCGGATGAAGCGCAAATTGTCCATGGCGTGATCGTGCAGCGCCACCGGCTCACGGGATTTTGCGCGCGCTGGGATCGAACCCATCCTGGACATTATACTCCATCCGCGGTCCCATACAAGGTACTTTGCGAAGCAAAGTAAGGCTCCTGCCGCGGCTTCGTGTTAGCATCACTTCGCTGTGGGCCTTTCATGAAAATCACACGAATCTCCACGCTGGTGGTGAACGCGCGCATGCGCAATTGGGTCTTTGTGAAGGTTGAGACCGATCAGCCGGGCCTGTGGGGCTGGGGCGAAGCCACGCTGGAATGGAAGACCAGGGCCGTTGTGGGCGCGGTCGAGGATCTCTCCGTTCTCCTCATCGGCCAGAACCCCCGGCCCACGGAGCACCTGTGGCAGACCATGCATCGCCAGTACTTCTGGCGTGGCGGAATCACGGACATGACCGCGATCAGCGGCATCGACCAGGCGTTGTGGGACATCAAGGGCAAGGAACTGGGCAGGCCCGTGTGCGAACTGCTCGGCGGCCCGGTCCGCAGCACACTCCGCTTCTACGATCATCTGGGCGGCGGCAGCCTCGAAGGGATGTACAAGACCATCGAGCCCGCCGAGTTCGGTGCCCGCATCCAGGAAAGTCTCGACGCCGGCTTCACGGCCGTGAAAGCCATGCCCATTCCTGTTTCGGAGCTGATCGAAAGCCCGGCCACACTCAAGCAAGCCGCGCGTTCCGTAGAGGCCATGCGCAAGGCTGGCGGCGACACCCTGGACATCATGCTCGACCTTCACGCACGCACCACGCCAGCCGCCGCCATCCAGTTTGGCCGCATGCTGGCCGACTACAACCTCTACTGGTATGAAGAGCCGTGCTGGCATGAGGACGTGGACGGCCTGGTCGAAGTGGCGCGCGCGCTGCCCTTTCCCATCGCCACAGGCGAGCGCCTGGCTGGCCGCTGGCAGTTCCGTGAATTGCTCGAAAAACGCGCCTGCGCCGTCGTGCAGCCCGACGTTTCCCACTGCGGCGGCATCAGCGAAGCGCGCCGCATCGCAGCCATGGCCGAAACGCACCAGATCGCGGTCGCGTGCCACAATCCCACCGGACCAGTCGGCACAGCAGCGGCGATGCACGTTGGTTTCGCCACGCCGAATTATCTGATTCAGGAGATGGTTCGCAATGACGTTCCCTGGCGCAACGATGTAGTCACGAATCCCCTCGTGCTCGAAAAAGGCCTCGCCCACGCGCCCACTGCGCCCGGCCTCGGCATCGAAATCAATGAAAAAGAGGCCGCCAAGCATCCCTTTGCACCCGAAGTGACCATGCCCGCCTTCCACCGCGATGGATCGGTCGCCGACTGGTGAGCGGTATAAGCAGTTTTTATCCGCCCCATCACTGTTTTCATTGTTGACTGGGTTACCCTGAAGCGGTACTGTTTAAAATTCGAGTTACGCCTGCACTTTTAGCACACCCACATTTGGAGGTTTATGAGTCCACAAGAAGTGTTGGATTTTGCCAAGAAGAACGACGCCAAGCAGCTCGATCTTCGCTTCACGGACATCCCGAGTCTGCAACACCACGTCTCCTATCCGATCAGCCAGGTAGACCTCAGCTCATTCGAAGACGGCTTTGGCATGGATGGTTCGAGCATCCGGGGCTGGGCCGCCATCCACGAGAGCGACATGCTGCTGATTCCCGATCCGAAAACCGCCTTCATGGATCCGTTTGCCGAGACACCGACCCTCGTCATGATAGGCGACGTCATCGACCCGATCACCAAGCAGCATTACGAGCGCGACCCGCGCTGGATCTCCAAGAAGGCCGAGCTTTACCTCAAGAACAGCGGCGTGGGCGACACGGCTTTCTTCGGCGCCGAAGCCGAGTTTTTCATTTTCGACAATGTCCGCTTCGATCAGAACCAGCATTCCGGCTTCTATTTCATCGACGCGGAAGAAGGCCGCTGGAACTCTGGCCGCAAGGAGAACAACCTCGGTTACCGGCCACGCTACAAAGAAGGCTACTTCCCGGTGCCGCCGACGGACCACTACCAGGATCTGCGCAGCGAAATGGTGCAGACCATGGAAAAGTGCGGCATGGTCATCGAGTGCCACCATCACGAAGTTGCAACCGGCGGGCAGTGCGAGATCGATCAGCGCTTCGACACGCTGGTGAAATCGGCCGACAACATGATGCTGTACAAGTACATCATCCGCAATGTGGCCAATCAGTACGGCAAAACGGTAACGTTCATGCCCAAGCCGCTGTTTGCCGATAACGGCAGCGGCATGCATACGCACCAGAGTATCTGGAAGGGCGGCAAGCCGCTGTTTGCCGGAGACGGGTACGCCGGGCTGAGCCAGTTGGCGCTCTCATATATCGGCGGCCTGCTGAAGCACGCTCGCGCGCTCTCGGCCATCATTGCGCCCACCACCAACAGCTACAAGCGCCTTGTGCCGGGCTACGAAGCGCCGGTGAATTTGGCGTACTCGCGCCGCAACCGCTCGGCCGCCTGCCGCATTCCCATGTACTCCGCCAGCCCCAAGGCAAAGCGCGTCGAATTCCGTCCGCCGGATCCGGCTGCCAATCCGTACCTCGCCTTCTCGGCCATGCTGATGGCCGGTCTCGATGGTGTACTCAACAAGCTCGAACCCGGCGAGCCGCTCGACAAGGACATCTACGATCTCTCTCCCGAGGAGATGAAGAGCGTTCCCTCGATGCCGGCATCTCTCGAAGAAGCTCTGAGCTGTCTCGAGGACGATCACGCATTCCTCACCAAGGGCGACGTCTTCACCGAAGAGCTGATCGAAACCTTCATCGACTACAAGCGCAAGAACGAAGCCGACGCGATCCGCCTGCGCCCGCACCCCTACGAGTTCGCGCTGTACTACGACGTCTAAAGGCCCGATTCGGGATCTGGGATTTAGGATTTGGCGGCCGGCCCGCTCGTCGTGAGTGGCCGGCCGCCAAACCGCAAACCACAGCCCCTCACCAAATCCCAAATCCCGTTTTTGCGATTCCGCTATAATCGCCCCAGGACCCTTGCCGGTTCGATCTGGCTTCGTTGCCGCATGCCGCGCCTCCTCGAAGAGATTGAGTTTCGCAATCCCACCCGCGCCCGCGCTCAGATGTCGGATGTCGTGTCGGACTTTCCCGAGGCCATCGCCCATCGCATCCAGGTTTTGGTGGCGTCCGTCCCCGATCCCGATCAGGCCGCGAATTACTTGGATCGTCTGCGCACGGGAAACCCTGCCTGGTTCGGCCGCATCGCCAACTCGCCCACGGCCCTCGGTTATCTGATCACCATTTTTTCCTACAGTAACTTTCTCTCCGACGAGGTTCTGCGCCATCCCGAATGGCTTGTCGAGTTGACCACCGCGGCCGATCTGCACCGCGTGCTCACAACCGAGGATTACGGACGCCGTCTCGCGGCTCTGGTCGCGCCGGAAGGTGTTCCGGAGGCCCTCGACCTCGCGCGGTTCCGCCGCCAGCAGTTGCTGCGCATCGTGCTGCGCGATGTGCTGGGTCTGGCTTCGCTCTCCGATGTCACCGAAGAGTTATCGCACCTAGCCGACGCGATCCTCGACCTCATTTACCGCCGCATCTGGCAAGAGGTGGCCGCCCGCCACGGTGTTCCCCGATCGGACGACGGCAGCGCGTGCGGATTTTCCGTCATCTCCCTCGGTAAGCTCGGCGGCAACGAGCTGAACTATTCCTCCGACATCGACCTGATGTTCGTCTACTCGGCCAACGGCCAGACCGATGGCGCCCAGCCCATCACCAATAAGGAGTTTTTTAAAAAAGTTGCCAACCGCTTGACCGAGCTGCTCTCCACCTACACCGCCGAAGGCCAGTGTTACCGCGTCGATCTGCGCCTCCGCCCGGACGGCCGCTACGGCGAAGTGTGCATCTCCATAGATGGCGCCTGCCAATACTACAAGCAGCGCGGCCGCGACTGGGAATTGCAGATGCTCATTAAGGCCCGCATTTCTGCGGGCGAGAGCGAGCCCGGCCGCGCATTACTCGAGGACGTCGAGCCCCTGATCTACTCCACTACACTCGACTTCCGCGCCGTCGAAGCCGTCTCTGAAACGCGCGCGCGCATTCATGAGAAGCTCGCGTCCAAGCGCGGCGATTCCGGCCTCGATATCAAGCTCACTCGCGGCGGCATCCGAGACATCGAATTTCTCGTGCAGTGCCTGCAAAGGCTGCACGGCGGCCGTGAGCCCTGGGTGCGCCACGGCGGCACGCAGTTTGCGCTCTTCCGTCTGCGCGATAAATCGCTGCTCTCCGGCTCCGAGTACGCGCGCCTGGCCGAAGCCTACGAGTTTCTTCGCAACGTCGAGCACCGGCTGCAATTCGATGAAGACCGCCAAACGCACACGTTGCCCACTGATCCCGAAGCCCTCGAGATTCTGGCGCGCCGCATGCCCGCCGGCCCGTCTGCTCCCGTCACCGCCGACACGTTTGAGCGCGAGCTCGACGCACATCTCGGAGAAGTGCAGGAGCTCTACGACCGCCTCATCAACGCGCAGAAGCCCATGTATTACTCGCCGCTGCCTGCTGAACCGGAAGTCGGCGAGCCCGAACTGCCCGCGCTCGAACCGCCCTTGCCAGCCTCCAGCAGTCTCATCAAGCTTCTCGATCAGCGCGCCCCACGCCTTGCCGAGTTGTTGAGCCAAGGGCCTCTGCGCCGTGGCCGGGACCGTTTCGAGCACTTCTTGGAGAAGGCGATTGCCACTCCCGAACTGCTTGCCCGTCTCGACGGTGACCCGCTCGTCGCCGCCTGCGCCATCGATATGTTCGAGCACAGCCACTACTTTGCCGATCAGCTCCTCCGCTATCCTGAACTGCTCGATGAGCTCGGCCGCGCCTGCGCCTCGCCCGATTTCCAGCTCGACGCCGGTTCGCCCCAGGAGACCGCCGCTCTGCGCCGCTTCTACCTGCAACAGATGTTGCGCATCCAGTGCCAAAGTGTTTTCTTGCGCCAGCCCATTTTTTCGACGCTCGATCACACTTCCGACCTCGCCGACGCCGTGATTGCCACCGCCTATCGCATCGCTCTCGAGGAGACAAAAGCCAGCAACCCGCCCGTGAGAGCCGCCTACAATCCCGCGGATCAAATGCTCGTCATCACCCTCGGCCGCCTGGGTATGCGTGAATTCGACCTCGCCTCCGACGCCGACCTGCTTTTCGTTTTGCCCGATGCCGACGCCTCAGAACAGCTCTTTTGGACTTGCGTGGCCGAGCGCATGATCCAGGCCATTAGCGTCTATACAGGCCAGGGCGTGATGTTCACCGTCGATACCCGCCTGCGCCCCCACGGCCGTGAGGGCGCGCTGGTTCAGTGCGAAGCCGTTTACAAAGATTACTTCGCCAAACGCGCCGAAGCTTGGGAAGGCATCGCGTATATGAAATCGCGCGGCGTGGCCGGCAACATGGCCCGCGCCACCGAGTTCCTGCATGAGTTGCAGGACGTCGACTGGCGCCGTTACGGGCAAAGCGGCCGTTCGCGGAAGGAACTCGCGCAGATGCGCGCGCGTCTAGAGAAGGAGCAGGGCCCGCGCAACCCGCTCAAAGCTGGCCGCGGCGGCTACTACGATATTGATTTCGCCCTGATGTACCTGCGCTTGAAAGGAGCAGGCATTTTCTTCAAGGTGCTGAACACACCGGAACGCATCGATGTGATCGAGAAAATGGGGCATCTCGACCGGGAGGATGCCGAGTTCCTCCGCGACGCGGCCACGTTCTACCGTGCCATCGATCACGGCGTGCGCATCGCCGCCGGCCACGCCGAAGGCAGCCTGCCATCGTCCCCCGAACAAATGCGCATCCTCACCGAACTGGTCCACCGCTGGACCCCGGAACACCTGCATAGTGGGAGCCTCGACGCGAAACTCACGCAAATTCGCACGCGCACGAGGGAATTCTTTGACCGCATATTCAGCTAGCGCCGTGGGGCGTCCGCCCATAAGCGCTAAGATAAGCGATGGCATTGGAAGCACCCCCGAATGGCCGAATTGAAGTACCGCCCGTGGGAAGGCGCGTCGATGAGGCCTTGAACAACGCTTGGCGGAACG
>Ga0326728_10001129_pt1 | contig 96708 bp, 79 predicted proteins | sample MB3enrmetagenome_FD_207602 | JGI IMG/M metagenome (GOLD analysis project Ga0326728, IMG submission 207602) | Lab enriched peat soil microbial communities from McLean, Ithaca, NY, United States - MB31MN | ecosystem: Environmental > Terrestrial > Soil > Wetlands > Peat | place: USA: New York...
TCGACGGCCAGGTTCTGGAAGCGACCGTCGCTCCGACGACCGGGAAGCTGCACGCGATCTACCGCCTGCTCATCGAGAACGGGATCATCGTCAAGACCCCCGTCAAGGAGCCGACCGTCGTCTATCGCGCCTAGGAGCCGCTGAGCCCCACGGGGCGAGCGAGTACCGCAAGAGGCACGCGCCGGTTAGGCGCGCGCCTCTTCGTCGTTCGGCGGCCGGCAAACGGCTCGCTTTCTTCCCGCGCGACGATCAGCTGCCCGTCCCTTGGTAATGGTTGAGGCCGGCGCTCCAAAACGCGTAGGCGACCCCGAAGCAGAGCAGACCGACCAGCGGCGTCAGCAGGCCGACCTGCGGCGCCAGCGAGAGCGCGCCTTCGCTCTTGTGCAAGAGGTACGTCGCCGGGAAATAGTTCATGAACGCGAACGGGAAGACGAAGGCGAGGAAGAAGCGCACCGCGCGCGTGTAGATGCTGATCGGATAGCGGGTGAAGTCCTGTTCGAGCGACATGACGACCCAGCGCAGCGTGTCGATGCGGATGACCCAGAAGGCCAGCGTCGCGATCGCCAACTGGATGCCGAAGTCGATCAGCGCCCCGCCGATCGCGACCAGCGGCACGTACGCGACGAAGGCGAGGTCGACGCGCACTCCCACGAAGTGCGTCGCGATCGTGAAGAAACCGATCGCCAGGAACAGCTCGTCGGGCCAGATCTGCTGCGGCGTCGTTAGGGCCCCAAAGAGCGGGTCGAGCGGACGGACCAGGAAACGGTCGAAGCGTCCCTCGCGGATCATGTTGGGCACGTCCCCGACCGTGAAGAAGAGCGTGTTGTGCAGCGCGTGTCCGAGCATCCAGAGCCCGTAGAGAAAGGCCATCTCCTTGAAGCTCCAGCCGTTCATCGAGGGAAACTGGTTGAGGGTGACCCATAGCGCGGCCAGCGCCGTGGCGTGGTAGATGACCGTGAAGCCGAACCACATGAAGAAGTTCGCGCGATACTCGATCATCGTCAGCAGATTGATGCGCCAGTATTGCGCGTAGACCCCGAGCAGGACGGCGGCGCGATTCATCTCAGGAGCGCGGGCGCGCGGGCGCGCTGAAACCTCATCCGCGCAAGCTTCGCGCCCGGGTCATCGCGCCCTCGCCTGGAGCGCCGGTCCGCGGCGCTGCGGTCGCGCCTTTCGCTTCCGCGGAAGGAGCGCCGGCGAGGTCCGCGAGAGAGGTGCATTGATGGCGTTTGGGGACGAGATCGCGCTTCCGGTGGTCGCTCCGTACCGGCTCGATCTGACCGTCGCCGTTCTGCGCCGCTTCTCGACCAGCGTTGTCGACGTCGTCACCGGGGACGGCACCTACTACCGCGCCCTGGAGGGGATGGCCGCTCCGAGTGTGGTGCGGGCGCGCCAGCGGCGGCCGGACGCGCTCGAGATCGCCGTCGATGCGCCGCCCGGCGAAGCCGAACGCGCCTTCGCGCTGGCTCGCCGCATGCTCGGCGCCGACCGCGACGTGGCGGGCTTCACGCGCCGCGCCGCGCGCGTCGCCTGGCTGCGCGCGCTCGCGCGGCGCATGCGCGGGGTGAAGCCGCCGCGCTATCCGACGCTGTGGGAGGCGTGCGTCAACGCGGTCGTCTTCCAGCAGATCAGCCTGCTCGCGGCCAGCGCGATCCTGCGGCGCGTCATCGAGGCGCTCGGGACGCCGCTCGAGGCCGACGGCGCGCGGCTCTACGCCTTTCCGGGGATCGCGTCGTTCTTAGACGCCGCGGAGGGAACGCTGCGTGCCGCGGGCTTGTCGTCGGGCAAGGTCGCGACGCTGCGCCGCGTCGGCGAAGCGCTGGCCGGCGGGAAACTCGACGAGGCGATGCTCGAGGAGCGTTCGAGTCCGGCCGCCTCCGAGCTCCTCTGTGCCCTGAAGGGGGTCGGGCGCTGGACGGCCGCGGTCGTTCTCTTGCGCGGCCTCGGCCGGCTCGACGTGTTTCCCGCCGACGATTCGGGCGCGGCGCGCGGTTTGGCCGCGCTGGGCGGCGACGGCGTCGACCTGCCCGCGGCCTTGGCCACGCTCGGCGACCAGCGCGGCATGCTCTACTATCACCTGCTGCTGGCGCGCTTGGAAGCGAGCGGCGACCTGGCCCCTTAGCATGCCGCTTTCGCGCTACGACGCGCGCGACTCGATCAGGAGCGGGTGCGCGCCTGCGCCCACGAAGCCGCGCTGGTCCGCGAGCATCGCTTCGGTGAAGCCGAGGCCGTCGTCGCTGATGGTCGTGATCGCGCGCATGAAGATCCACTCGTCCGACGGATAACGGTGGAGCGTGACCGTCAGCGAGGGCGGCACGAACAGCCACTCGTGGAACGCGAGCCGCGAGCTGACGCCGTTGGCGGAGTCGGCGCAGATCAGCAGCCGCTCGAGCCCGCCGAGCGGTTCGCCCGCGATCAACGGCACTCGCGGCCGCATCCAGACTCGAGCGGCTTCGTCGCTTTCGCGCACTTCGGAGATGAAGCGCCATTCGATCGCGTCGCCATAGCCGAAGTCGTGCGCGGGCATGAAGCGGCGTTCGGTCGCGGTCGCCAGAGGAGGGACCGGCGGATGCGGTGCCGTGTGTCCCTCGGGGAGGATGCGATGGATTTCGGGGTTCGTCGCGATCCGCCAAGCGCGGGCGACCACCACTTCGCGTCCGTCGCTCGCGAGCGCGGCTTCGACCAGTTCGACGCGCCGTCCGGGCCTGACGATGCGCGTGCGCACGTCGATCTCGCCGAGCGGGATCGCGCCGAGAAAGTCCAGCGAGATGCGCCCGATCCGCATCTCCGGGCGCGGATGCGACCGCTCGATGACGGCGGCCGCGAGCGCCGCCGGCGGTCCGCCATGCTGCATGTGCGGATCCCACGGGCTCTGCGTTGCCTTCGTCGCTCGGAAGCGGCCGTTTCCGAGCGGCTCGTAAAAGGCGCGAACGTTTTCCACGGCGTTTTCCTTAAAGCTCGCAAGCCGATAGCCTCTCACCGAGCGTTCGATTGTTCGCTCCTTCGACTCGCGGCGCGCGCAGCTGCGCTCGAAACGTCGCGGCCGCGTTCCGGTTCCAAGGCAATGATGAGTACGACCACAGGCGGCATGAAGGTCCAGCGCGGCGCGGAGCGGGCGGCGTTCGATCACGGTTGGCTGCAAACCAGACATTCGTTCAGCTTCGCCGGCTACTACGATCCCGCGAACGTGAACTGGGGCGCGCTGCGTGTTTTCAACGACGACGTCGTGCAGCCCGGTCGAGGCTTCGGCACCCACCCGCACCGCGACATGGAGATCGTCACGTACGTTTGCAAGGCGGCGACGCGGCGCGGATCGCCGGCCCGCTCGAGATCGAAGTGAAGGGCGCCGCAGAGCTCGTGCTGTGGGATCTTCCGCCCGCCGAAGCGTGAATCTCGAAGCTGCGGTGGCGTACGCCGAGCGTCACGCGCTCCACGCGCTGTTCGTGCAGCAAGGTCGTCACGTGCTGCTGATCCGCTACGGTGGAGGTTACGATGCGCGCCGCGCACACGCGCTCTACAGCGGGACGAAGAGCTTCTGGGGGCCGCTCGCGGTCGCCGCGCAGGACGACGGGCTGCTCGAAATCGACGAGCCGGTTGCGCGGACCGTCCCTGCGTGGGCGGAGGATCCGCTGAAGGCTCGGGTCACGCTGCGCGAGCTGCTGCAGCTCACCAGCGGCATCGGCTTCGGCGGACTGGGTGCCCTCGTCCCCACGTTCGAACGGGCGCTCGCGACACGGCTGAAGGACGAGCCCGGAACGCGCTTCACGTACGGCGGCATTCCGCTGCAAGTCTTCGGCGCGGTGCTCTCGCGCAAGCTCGCGGAGCGCGGCGTCTCGCCGCAGGCTTATCTGCGCGAACGCATTCTCGATCCGATCGGCTTACAAGTCGATTCCTGGCGCACGCTCGAGGACGGCACGCAGCCGCTGCCGACCGGCGCGTTCGTGACGGCGCGCGAGTGGATGAAGTTCGGCCGGTTCATCTGCGACGGCGGCATGTGGCAGGGAGCGAGCGTCGTCGCGGCAAGCTCGCTGGCGCGCTGCTTTCAAGGCTCGCTTCCCAACCCGCGCTACGGCCTAGGCTGGTGGCTGAGCCCGCTGCCCGACGTGCCCGACCTCGTCTACGCGAGCGGCTCGGGCGGGCAGGCGCTCTACGTCGTCCCCTCGCTCGACACCGTGATCGTCAAATTCGGCAAATCCGCGTCGTACAAGCACGAGACATTCTTGCGTCACCTGCTCTTGCCCAAGCGAGCCGAGCCCGGCGCAAAGCGCTCGAAGCCGGCCTGAGTCTTCCACTTCGCAGGGAAGCGAGGAGGGCACGTCAGGCTTCGAACAGCCTCGCCAGGCTCGGCAGACCTTCGCCGAAGGTCGGGTGGATGCCGACGAAGCGGTCGAGATCGCGCCAAGTCGCGCCTTGCTCGATCAGCGCGCCGACGACTTGGATCAGCTCGCCCGCTTCGTAGCCGACGAACGTCGCGCCGGCGATCCTATCCGTGGCGCGGTCGACGACCAGGCGATAGAAGCCGAGCTCGAGGTCCCATTCGACGGCGCGAGCCACGTGCGAGAGCGGCAGCGTCACGGAGGCTGCGTCGATCCCCTTGGCGCGCGCTTCGGCCTTCGTGAGGCCCGTCCGCGCGAGCTGCGGCTCGGTGAAGGTCGAGTACGAGAGCACGCGGTCGTCGCGCGTGCGCGGCCGGCCGCCCAGCGTCGACTCGAGCCGGCGGTAATCTTCCCACGAGACGTGGGTGAAAGCCGGCTGGCCCGCGACGTCGCCGATCGCGTAGACGCCGGGACAGGCCGTCTGCAAGTGCTCGTCGACCTCGACGTAGCCGCGTGCGTCGCAGGCGATCCCCGTGCGGCCGAGCGCGAGCTCGGCGGTGTTCGGCGTGCGTCCCACCGCGATCAGCAGTGCCTCGCCCTCGAGCGTCTCGCCGCTCGAAAGCGTCAGCCGGACCGTGCCGTCGCGATAGGCGACGGCGGCCGGATGCGCGCCGAGACGAAAGCTGACGCCGTCGCGTTCGAGCCCCGCGTGAACGGCGGCAGCGGCGTCGGCTTCCTCGCGGTCCATGATGCGCGCGCCGCGGTGGACGACGGTCACCGCGCAGCCCAGGCGCTGCGCGCCCTGTCCGAGCTCCAGGCCGATGTAGCCGCCGCCGAGGACCAGCAGCCGCGGCGGCAGCTCGCGCTGATCGAAGAACGTCGCATTGGTGAGAAACGGGACGCGCTCGATGCCGTCGAGCGGCGGGACCGCTGCGCTGGTCCCCGTGTCGACGACGACGAGCGGCGCCTGCCATTCGCGTTCGCCGCCGCGTACCGTGCGTTCGCCGCTGAACGAAGCGGAGGCGCGGACGAGTTCGACGCCGGCCGCGCTCAAGCGCGCTCCGACCCCAGCGCTCCACTCGCTGCGAATGCGCCGGACCCGCTCGAAGACGGCGCGCTGGTCGACGCGGACTTCGGCGTGAACGCCGAGCCCGGCGGCGAGGCGCGCGCGGCCGGCGTTGTGCGCGGCCGCGAGCAGCGCCTTGGACGGCGTGCAGCCGAAGTTGATGCACGATCCGCCGAGCGCGCCGCGCTCGAAGAGCACGACGCGCTTCCCGGCCTTCGCGCTCGCGACGGCGAAAGGCACGCCGCCCTGCCCGCTTCCGATAACGATGACGTCCGTCTTTTCCGCCATGCCCTTCCCTCCTGAGATCAGCCGCCTTGGACGACGACGCGGCGTTCGGCGAAGCGCCAGATCGCGAATGCCGACGCGCTGAAGAGCGCCAGCCAGAGAAGCTGCGCGCCGAAGGCCTCGAGCCAGCCGGAGGGCGGCAACTCGCCGATGTAGATGCGCAGCGGCGTCGAGTAGATCGCGGCGAACGGCAGGTCCGACACGACTCGCCCCAAGAGGCCCGGAAAGAATGCCAGGGGCAGGAGCTGCCCGCTGAGGAGGTCCGAGGCCCAACGGATCATGAGCTGGATCGCGAACGTCTCGAGCGTCCAGAAGGCGACCACGTTCATCAAGAAGTTGAGGAAAAAATTGACCAAGTAGCCGAGCGCGAAGGCCAGCGCGAAGGCGGCGAGCGCGGCCGGCGAGGGGACGTCGATGTGCACCAGCAGCAGCGAGAGCAGCAGCGCCGGCAGGATCATCAGCGCGTGGAAGACCGTCTGGCCGAAGCCGTCGCTGAAGAAGTAGAGCGGCAGGCTGATCGGCTTCATCAGGTCGGTCGCGATCGTCCCCTCGCGCACCTTGTCGCGAATCGCGCGCGTCCCGTCGACTTCGAGGATCAGCGACATCAGCAGCGCGACCGTGGCGTAGGTCAGCATCGCATGCAGCGGTATCCCGGAGGGGGCTGCGTTCTGGGCGTAGAGCGCGGTCCACAGCGAGCGGAAGAGGTAGACGCGCAGAACGACGGAGCCGACGTTGGAGAAGACTTCGACCCGGTAGGTCGACTCGCGCGCGAACGCCTTGAGCGCAAACTCGCGGTACGGCAGGAACGCCGCCGCCGCGGCGCTCACGCGGGCGCGGCGCCGGCCGGCACGGCGGCGACGCGCGCGTCGGGATCCTGATAGCCCTCGACGTAGATGCGCCGGATGATCGATTCGAGCTCGGGCTCCTCGATCGAGACGTCCTCGACGGCATAGCGGTCGGCGACCCGTCGGATGAGCTGGTCGGCGCTGATCTCGTGGCGGTCGAAGCGGAAGCGCGCGGTGTTGCCCTCGCGCGATTCGAACTCGGCGCCCTCGACGGCGAGCTCGCCGCAGGGCTCGCAGAGTTCGACGACCAGCGTGCGGTGCGTCCCGTACTGTTCCTTCAGGCGTTCGATCTCGCCGTCGTAGATGAGCCGGCCCGTATCGATGAGGACGATGCGGCGGCAGAGGCGCTCGACGTCGGCGAGGTCGTGCGTCGTCAGGATGAAGGTCGTGCCGCGCTCGGAGTTGACGCGCGCGATGAAGTTGCGGATCGACTCTTTGGCGACCACGTCGAGGCCGATCGTCGGCTCGTCGAGGAAGACGATGCGCGGATCGTGCAGCATCGCCGCGGCGAAGTCGCCGCGCATGCGCTGTCCGAGCGAGAGCTGGCGGACCGGCGTGCTCAAGAACGCTTCCATCTCGAGCAGCGAGGTGAATTCGGCCAGATTCTGCTTGTAGCGGGCCGGCGGGATGGCGTAGATCGCGCGCAGCAGCTCGAAGGATTCGATCAGCGGCAGATCCCAGTAGAGCTGGCTGCGCTGGCCGAAGACGACGCCGATGTTGCGCGCGTTGCGCATGCGCTGCTCGTGGGGAACGAGTCCGGCCACGCTGACGTAGCCCGAGGTCGGCACGAGAATCCCGGTCAGCATCTTGAGCGTGGTCGATTTCCCGGCGCCGTTGGGGCCGATGTAGCCGACCAGCTCGCCCGCTTCGAGCGACATCGTCACGTCCTCGACCGCCACGCGATCGACGTATTCGCGCGTGAAGAGCGTTCGCAGCGCACCGAGCGCTCCAGGCGTACGCTTGACCGAACGGAAGACCTTGCGCAGGTCGCGCGTCTCGATGATGCTCATGCGTCGTCCGCCAGGTCGTTCCGCATTCCGGCCCGCAACCCCCACCGGACGAGGCCGGCGCCGCACGCTCGTTCGCCGCGCGCGCGCCAGGCAGGCGGTCGCTCTCAGCGCCGGGCCCATCCCGCCGCCCGGCGGTGCCCCAGCCAGGATAGTTTATCCCTGAACTTCTTTTGCGCGGCGCCGCGCTTCGCGTCGCTAGACGGCGACCGCGGGCGCGGGAATGTCCGGCGGGCGGACGTAGTCGGCGCCGAGCTGACGGAAGAGCTCGCGTTCGGGGATCGGGGTAGGCACGGTCAGCGGAACGCCCGCGAGCAGCCGGTCGGCCAGCTCCGTCCAGGGCACGCCGAGCGCGCCGCTGGGATCGATCTCAAAGACGGTCTGGGCGGTCAGCCGCGACTTGCGAACGTCGGGCGAATCGGGGATGCACGTCAGGCAGACCGTGCCGATACGCTGCGCGAACGGTTCGATCAGCTCGGCGTCGGAGGCGCGGTTGGCGACGATGCCGGCGAGGGTCCCGCCGCCGGTCTTTTGCTTGATCGTGATCGCGGTCGCGATCCGGTTCGCAGCGAAGATCGAGTCGAAGTCGTTGGTCGCGACGATGATGACCTGCTCCGAATGCTGGAGCGGCGCGGAGAACCCGCCGCACACGACGTCGCCCAGGACGTCGAAGACCATCACCTCGTAGTCCTTGTAGACGCCGAACTTCTCGAGCAGCTTGACGGTCTCGCCCACGACGTACCCGCCGCAGCCGGCGCCGGCCGGCGGTCCGCCCGCCTCGACGCAATCGACCCCGAACTTGCCGTTGAAGACGATCTCTTCGCGTTCGATCTCGTCGGTCTTGAACTTGTAGGAGGAGAGCACTTCGACGACGGTCGGGATCAAGGAACCCGTCAGGGTGAACGTCGAGTCGTGCTTGGGGTCGCAGCCCACCTGGATCGTCTTTTTGCCGAGACGCCCGAACGCGGCCGACAAGTTCGATGAGAACGTGCTCTTCCCGATACCGCCCTTGCCGTACACCGCGATTTTAAGCATTCCTAACTCCCCCGGAGACTGCTTCCCCAACCCTAGCCGCCGGCCCCCCGCGGCACGGTGACAACCGTCACCTCCGCTCGGTCCGGCGTGCTTGTAACCGGCGGCCATGCTCCTGCGAGCGCGCCGGGCCAACGCCCGGGCAAGAACGAATGAGCGGAGCGTGATCGTCACGATTTCGCGCGAGTACGGGGCTGCGGGGCTGGGCGTCGCGGACGGGGTCGCGCGGGCGCTCGAGTACGAACTGCTCGCCGACGAGCTGCCCAAGGCGGTCGCCGCGCGCCTGGGAACGACGCCGGAAGAAGTTGCGGCGCGGGCCATCAGCCGGGCGCCGTTTCCGGAGCGGATGCTGGGCGGGCTGGGCGCGGGGACCGCGGAGATCCTCTCGGGCCCGGCGTCGCCGGCCCCCGACGAGTTCGACGAGTCCGTGCGGCGCGAGATCGAGCGGGCGATTCGCGAAACGGCGGCGCGCGGCGACGTCGTCATCCTGGGGCGGAACGCGGCCGCCGTGCTCGGGCCGCGGCCCGACCTCGTGCGCGTCTTCCTGACGGCGGAGCGCGCTTGGCGGATCGAGCGGATCGTCGAGACGTTCGGGATCCCGCGGGCGCGCGCCGGGGCCGAGGTGGACCGCGTCGACGCCAAGCGCCGCAGCTTCACGCGGGAGCGCTACAAAGCCGTCTGGGGCGATCCGCATTTCTACGATCTGATCGTCGACACGTCGCGCTTCGGCGTGGAAGGCGCGGTCGAGATCGTGACCGCCGCCGTGCGCGTCGCGTCGGCCGGGAGAACGTGAGCGCGACGCGGGCGAAGGTTCCGCTCGAGCAGCAGATCCCCGAACGGCGCTCGACGATTCTCGCGCCGTTTCGTTTCAAGGACTTCCGCCTGTTGTGGTTCGGGCTCGCGATCTCGAATCTGGGGACCTGGATGCAGATCACGACGCTCGGCTACCTCGTCGTGAAGCTCGCGCCGACCGCCCGCTCCGGCTCGCTCGACTTGGGAATCCTGGGAGCGTCGGCGGCCGTCCCGGTCCTCTTGCTCTCGCCGCTCGCCGGGGTCGTCGCCGACCGCTTTCCGCGGCGCCGCGTGCTGTTCGTCACCAACGTCCTGCAGTCGCTGCTCGCCCTCGGACTCGCGCTGCTCGCGAGCTTCCATTTGCTGACGCTATGGGAGATCTACGTTCTGGCCGGGATGCGCTCGGCGACGCAATCGTTCGACTCTCCGGCGCGCCAGAGCTGGGTCCCGCTGCTGGTGCCGCGTGAGTTCGTCGGCAACGCCATCGGGCTCAACTCGATCGCTTTCAACGGTCCGAGCGTGATCGGGCCGCCGCTCGCCGGCGCGCTGATTCTCTCGACCGGCGTGGCCGTTTCGTTCTACGCGAACGCGTTCGCGACGCTGGCGGTCGTGGTCGCGCTCGTCTTCATGCGCCCGGCGCCGCCGAGTTCGACCTCGCGCGAGCACATCTTCGCCTCGATGTCCGCCGGCGTTCGCTTCTTGTGGGGCGACCGCGTCCTGCATTCGGTCGTCCTGCTGCTGGTCGTGACCTGTTTGCTCGTGCGTCCGTACGCCCAACTCTTGCCGGCCTACGCCGCTCACGTCGTTCACGTCGATGCCGGGGGGCTGGGCATGCTGCTCGCGGCGAGCGGCGTCGGCGCCATCTTCGGTTCCCTCGTGACCGCGCTCGTCGGCAGCCACAAACGGGGCGCGGTCTGGTTCGCGAGCGCCGTGCTGATGTCGGCGAGCGCCGTCGTCCTGGGGACCGTGCACGTTTTCGCCGTGGCTCTGGCGGTGCTGGTCGTGATGGGATTGTCCGTGCTCAGCTTCGCCGGAAGTTCCAACGTGCTGCTGCAGACGCTCGCCCCGGACGAGATGCGCGGCCGCGCGATCTCGGTCTTCTCGATGGTGATCCTCGGGCTCGTTCCGACCGGCTCGCTGCTGCTCGGCACCTTCGCGAGCCTCGTCGGCCTCTCGACCGCGCTCGTCACGGGTGGAGCGGCGTCGCTCGCGCTGGCCGTCTGGATTTACGCCGGCAACCGCGCCCTGCGCGACGTGTGAACGGGTCTGCACTCTGCAAATGACCCGCCCCGCGGAAAGAGTGACGAACATCACTCGTCCGGGTGCCAAAAGAGTGTGATGCGACACACTACGGCAGCTAAACTATCGGCTCGAAAAGCCGTTCTGTCGGGTATGGCTAGACTTGGCAAGTTGACCTAGCGGCCAACCGATCGTGACGCTGATTATAGCAAGACGTCGCTCGACCGCGATCTCATAAGCCGAAGCCTCACACTTTAATGTCAGGAAGACATGCTTCTTACGAAAGGATAGCTTTTTGCTGCGCGTCAAGTCGGCCGCCTTCCTGACGATAGCGCTTCTCGCTTCACTCGTCTCGGTCGCTCAAGCGAAGCCCGTCGTTGCACTCAAGCTGAGCGCACAGATGATCCAACACCAGGCGAACGGCGCGGAGCACTTCGTACCGATCGACACCGCGGCGCTCAAGCCGGGCGACGAAATCCGCTACGTCATCGTCGCTACCAACACCGGCACCAACGCCGCCAAAAACCTCGTCCCGGTCGGCCGGATCCCTGCGGGAACCGCCTACGTCGCCGGCTCCGCCTCGTCTCCAACGGCAAATCCCGAATTCTCGCTCGACGGCGGCAAAACATGGGCAGCCATGCCGACGGTCAAGGTCCATACACGAAGCGGCGACGTCGTGCAAAAAGCCGACCCGGCAACCTATACGACGATCCGTTGGCACGAAAGCGCCGCTCTCGAACCCAAAGCGTCACAAACCTTCGTCTATGCAGTGACGATCAAGTAAATGGGCGCCCGTAAGACGAAGAAACCGATCCTGCGCTTACGAGCCGCTGCGGTCTTCGCAGCCGCGCTCGCGTTCGTGAGCCCCTCGCTTCTGCATCCGGGCCCGGCCGGCGCTACCGCGACGGTCGCGGGAACCGTCATCTCCAATACCGCGACAGCAACCTTTTCCGACGCCAACAGCGTCGGCTACGCTTCTCAATCGAACACCGTTTCGCTGACGGTCTGGAACGCCCCGGCGCTCACCAACCTCAACTCGACCGCACAAAACGTCGCGCCGACCGACTTCGTCGTCACCGGCCCGTTCACGCTCACCAATACCGGCAACGGCACGGGCTACTTCGCACTCACCCAGGACGCGCAATTCACCGGCACCGTCGGCGCGTCAAACGTCACCCTCAAGGGTTACGTCATCGTCGGCGGCAGCACTTGCACGACCGGGGCTCTCTGCACCGAAGCGCAGCTCAACTCCGCACTCGACTCAGGCTCGTACGCCACCACCGCACCAAACGGAACCGTTCAAATCGAAGCCGAGTATCAAGTCGCTTCCGCGCCGAGCGTGACCAGCGGCACGATCGTCACGACGCTCACGGCCACCGTGACCTATCCGGCAACCGGCGCGGCCACTCAGGAAACCTCGGTCGCGTCATCCGCGGCCGAAACCGACACGCTGGCCCCGGACGCTCGCCTCGACCTTCAGAAGTCGGTCGTGGCTCCAGCCTCAAGCAGCTCCAATCTCGTCTGGACCATCAAAGTCAACGACGGCGGCGGCTTCCCGGCCCGCGACCTCACCACGGTCAAGACGCTCCTCGGAGCATCGGCCGCGGGTATCTTCATCACGGACAAGGTGCCGACGTTCTCGGGCAGCGCGCTCGCACTCGTCTCCGCACCAAGCGTCTCGTGCTACTCCGGCGATACCTGCACCGTCTACTACTCGACGAACGGTACATCGTGGAGCGCGACGCAAAACCTCAGCGCCAGCTACATCGGCGTCTTCGTCTACGGTGACGGACCGGGCAGCAACGTCGAACTGCCATCGGCTCCTAGCGGCTCGACCGGCGCAGGTAACGTCACGACGCCCCAAATTACCATCACGCTGACGACCGTTCAACCCGCCGGCAACCTCTCGGCGAATTCCAATAGCGTCAGCAACATCGCCAACAGCGTCATCGGCGGCAACAAAGACGCGAACTTAAACGTCCCCGTTATCGGTCCGACGATCACCGTCGGCACTTATGACTCGAGCAGCCCAACGCTGACCGGCGTCTTCAACAACACGACGGCAAGCAGCGGAACGACGCCTCCAGGCGGCGCCTCGAACATCGTCTACACGCAAGCCTACCCAATTTACTCGGTTCTCAATGGACCCTACGGCGTTCCCGGCGCAACGGGCAACTACACCGGCGGCACTCCAGTCGACAACATGCACGACTTCACCGAGTACGGGTTCCTCTGCTCACAAACGCCGACGTCGACCGGAACTTGCTCCGCAACGGGATCGATCGTCATCCCGATGTCGATCCAAAATACGGGCAACATCGACGACACCTTCTACCCCATCAACGATACGGGCTCCGTTAGCGGCTGGACGGTCAACTACTACGTCGCCACTGCCTGCTCGGGCGGCGGATCGACCTTCCCGACCAACTGCACGCAAGGTGCAGCGATCACCTCGTCAACGCCCGTCTCCATCCTATCCGGCGCGACCGTGAACTACGAAGCCGTCTATACGGCGACCGCAGTCTCGGCTTTCGTGCCGCAAACCTGGCAAATCACGGTCAAAGGCGTCAGCGGAAGCGAAACCAACGATACCTACGACGTGCTCTATCCGGGCGGCGCCCTGAAGATCTCGAAGTCGGTAGCAGCCACGGCCACCAACTGCCCATCCGTGTCAAGCGGAACGGAGCCGGCGAACGGTAGTACGAGTGGCGTCTGCCCCGGCGGCGTCATGACCTACACGCTCTCATACCAGAACTTGGCTCCGGCTGGACTGGCACCGAGCGGTGCGGCTCTGGGCACGGAACCCGCCTTCGCAACGAACGCCGTCCTCATCTCGAGCGCCTTACTCACCGAGGACGGTGGAGCCTCCTGCTCGAGCGGATGCACCACCTACACGAACAACTGGGCGACCAATACCTTCGGACTCAACGCTGCCCCGGTCGACTCGAACTACGGAACGTACACGACCTTCACATACTTCAACGGCAGCGCCTTCGCGATAGGAACGTACCCGGGCATAACCGCTGGATACACGAAGTTCACGGCCGCGCTCAACGCCACGGGAACCACGAATACAGGAAAAGTGGTAGCCGGCCAAAGCGGCAACATCACTTTCACGGTAACCGTCAGGTAAACCGCATCGACCACAGCAGATTTCTGCCGGGCGTTATGACCAGGCTGGGCCTCTCATTTCCAGCGATCAACGCAACCTCGTTTCGATTGCGCAATAGCGGCTTGCAAACCTCGCCCCATTCGGGCAACTAACAAATCGTTTGATGACCACACAAAGATCGGCGATGCCAAGCAGCGCAGTCGATCGACCCAACCCACTTTTGAACCATCCGGAATACGGGCAAGTCGTCGTCATTTCAGAAAGGGCACTCTTTTGCTACGCGCTAAGCTCACCGCCTTGCCAGCGGCGGTCCTGCTTCTCGCGTCGCTAGGCTCGGTCGCTCGGGCAAAACCCATCGTTGCTCTCAAATTGAGCGCGATGCTCGTCGAGCATCAAGCAAACGGCGCAGAACGGCTCGTTCCGGTCGAAAAGACTGCACTCAGACCGGGCGACGTAATCCGCTACATCATCGTCGCCAGCAACACCGGCAGCAACGCCGCCAAAGACCTCGTCCCGGCCGGCCGAGTCCCCGCGGGAACCGTCTACGTCGTCGGCTCGGCCTCGTCTCCGACGGCAACCGCCGAGTTCTCGCTCGACGGCGGCAAGACGTGGTCCGCTGTCCCAACTGTCAAAATCCGGACCCAAGCGGGCGACGTCGTGAAACGGGCCGTCCCTTCGGCTTATACGGCCGTCCGCTGGGTGGGCGCAAAAGCGCTTGCCCCAAACGCGGCTGACGCCTTCGCCTACGAGGTGACGGTAAAATGACCGGCCGCCCGATGACTAAAGCCATCTCGCGACTGCGAACCGCTTCACTGCTGGCGCTAGCGCTCGCCTTCATGGCCGCGCCGCCGCTCATGCACCCGGCCGCAGCCCGGGCGGAAACGGCCGCCGGAACGGTCATCTCCAACACCGCGACGGCAACCTTCTCGGAACCCAACAGCAGCAACAGCTACGCGATCCAATCGAACACGGTCAGCGTCACCGTTTGGGACGCGCCGACCGTCACGGTCAGCAACCCCGCATCGCGAACCGTCGCTCCGAGCGACTACGTCATCACTAATTCCTTTGTGCTCACCAACACGGGTAACGCGAGCGGCGACTTCCAACTTACCCAAGACGCACAGTTCAACGACTCGAACGCGAGCCTCGCCGGATACATCCTCTCCGGCAGCAGCGCATGCGCGCAGACTGCCGCACCCTGCAACCTCTCAGCACTCAACTCCGCACTCGACTCCGGCTCATACGCTGCCACCGCACCAGGCGGGACCGTGCAAATCGAAGTTGAGTACAAAGTTGCTAATTCCCCGAATCCCGTAACGGATACGATCGCGACAACCTTGACGGCCGCCGTGACCTATCCTCCGGTCGGCGCGATTCCGAACTCGGTGACCTCGGCCTCGGCCTCCGGCCAAGAAAATGACAGCCTGAAAGTCGACGCTCGTCTGGATCTCCAGAAGTCCGCAACCCAACCGACGGCCAGTAACCCCAACATAGCCTGGACGATCGACGCCAGCGACGACGGAAGCTTCCCGGCGCACGACACGACCACCGTCCAAAAATTCCTGGGCGGCTCGGCTCCGGCCGGCGTGCTCATCGTCGACAAGATTCCCTCGTATGGCACGCCGCTACCCGTCGTCTCGGTAAACGTCCCGACGTATCCGAGCGCCGACACCGCAACCGTGTACTACTACAACGGATCCTCTTGGAGCACCACGTTCAACGCCTCAGCCACTTACGTCGCGGTACTTCTCAGCGGCGCTCCGAACGGCAACGAACTCGCACCAAACGTCAGCGGAAGCAGCAACATTGCCGGTAATGTGGGCAACCCGCAAGTCATCATCAACGTCGTCACCGGACCACCGAGCGGCAGCGGCTCGGCCGATCCGAACTCCGTCAGCAACATCGCCAACAGCGTCATCGGCGGCAACCCCGACGTTCTCGGCGATATCCCGGTCATCGCTCCAACGATCAATCCAGGCACCTATGACTTGACCAATTCGTCGCTGACGAGCGTCATCAACAACACGACGCCCAGCACCGGAACCACGGCTCCGGGCGGCGCTTCAAACGTCGCTTCGGCGCAAGCCTACGCATCGTGGATCGTCTACAACGGCCCGTACGGCGCGCCGCAGGCAACCGGCAACTACGCCGGCAGCACTCCGGTCGACAATATGCACGACTTCACCGCGTATGACTTCGCCTGCACCCAAACCCCGGCGCTCGCCGGAACGTGCTCGAACGCGTCCGCCATCGCCATCCCGATGACGCTGCTCAACGCCTCGAACAGGCTGGAACCGTTCGTCAACATCACGACGCCGACGCCGCCTACCGGCTGGAACGTCACCTTCTACGCCGCCACGAGCTGCTCGACGAGCGGCCCGGGCGGATTCCCGGTCTGCACCTACGGCTCGACCCCAATCACGAACTTCGCAAACGTTCCATCGGGTCAATCGGAGAATTACGTTGCCGTCTACACCGCCAGCGGCGTCCCGGCGTTCACAGCGGCGAACTTCGACATCACCGCAACCGGCACCGGCGGCGCCGGCACCGGCACCGAAACGAACGACACGTACGACGAGCTCTATCCGGGCGGACCGCTGACGATCACGAAGTCCGTCGTGGTCACTTCGACCAACTGCCCGTCCGGTACCAATCCCGCGGGACCCGCCAACGGCAACGCCACGGCGGTCTGTCCAGGGGGCGTCCTCACCTACTCCCTCGCCTACCAAAACGTCGCTTCGGCAAACCTGGAAGCGGGTGGAACGGGCCTGGGTACGTCACCGAATGCCGAACCGGCCTTCGCAACGAACGCCCTCAACCCGACGAACGTGCTCGTCACCGAAGACGGCGCAGCTTCCAACTCGAGCGGCACAACCTATGCCAACAACTGGACTGCCGACACCTTCGGACTCAACGCAGCCGCCAGCGACTCGGGATATGCTTCGGCAACTAGCTTCACGTACTACCCGGCAAATCTTTCCTTCGCATCGTCGGGACCGTACCCCAACATCACCGCCGGATACAACAAGTTCACGGCACTTCTCAACGGAGGCTCGGCCGTGAAACCGGGCACGACTGGTACCATCACGTTCAACGTGACGGTGAAGTAACGTCATGATCCGTAAGTGCTGCGGCGTCCTCGTCGCCGTGCTCGCGATCATCCTGGGGATAGCCATAGCGGCCGGGGTTGCAAGCCCCGGCGGGACCCTGATCTCAAACGTAGCAACCGCGACGTTTACGGACGTCAACAACGGCGTCCACGCCATCGAATCCAACGAAGTCACGGTCACAACGGCCTCGGTCGGCGCCCTGCTGGTCACTCCAAACGATTCGAGCTGCTCGAACACCATCGCCGTCGGCTCGATCCTCAAGGAAACCTTCAGCATCGCCAACACCGGCAACATTGACGATGCGTACACCATCGCTTCGGCCTCGACGACGGCCGTCACGACCGGCTCCGTCAACTTCATCACAACGAGCGGAACGACTCCCGTCACCGTCGGCTCCACCGTCTCCCCCACGATCGCACCAGGGCAAAACATCGAAGTCCAAGTCTCGGTCGCCACATCTGGCGTCGCAGTGGGAACGCACATCATCGTCTCACTTACCGCCCGAACGACGGCGACCGGAACGGTCAACGGCCTTCAAAGCGCGAGCGCCTCGCAATGCGCTCTTGCTACATCGAACACCGCTTTCTCGGGCCCCGGCGATCCCAAAAGCCTCGTCTCAAAACTCGTCAACGACGCACATACGCTACAAACTCCCACCGGCGCGACCGTTACCTACTCGATCTCCGTACAAAACTCGGGAACCGCTCCAGCGCTCAACGCAAAGTTCGTCGATGCCATTCCGACCGGGGTAACACCCGATACGACCAGCGTCACGATCAACGGAACCGCCGTTCCAAGCAATGCGGTCACCTTCGCCGCCCAAACGCTTACCGTACCGCTCGGCACCTTGGCAAACGGAGCCATCGATTCGGTTGCCTTCAACGCTACTGTCGAGAACGGATTTTCGAACGGAACGACCTTCGTCAATACCGCTGCGATCACCGCAGATAACGCGCCGACTGCCAGCACCATCCCGGCCACCGTCCTGATCGGCACCGCGGACATCGTTTACAACGGACTGATCGGAGGCGGCGCGCCGGTCGGCTCGGCAAGCCTCGAACTGATCGACCATGCGACCGGAACCCCCATCACTATCAGCTCAACGAGCAGATCATCACAAAGCACATCGGCAAGCCAAGTCAATACTGCTTCGAATCCCTTCGTCACAGGACCGGACGGAACGTACAGCTTTTCGCTCACATCCGCCCAACTCGGCACAGCTAGCTCCCCGGCCGTCTACGATCTCCTCATCACGGCACCAGGATACCTCAATCGCCACATCCTGATCACCCTGACGCCCGACGCGACGGAGACCGTCGCCACGGTCGCCATGCAAGCGCTCGACAACCAGCAGCTCGCTGCGGCAGGCGGTTTCAGCCTCGTCATGGGGCCTGTCTCAATCGTCGATATCGCCGGTTTTTTCGGAAACATTCCGCTTTCCCCACAAGGGGCGCTTCAAGTCACGAAATCTGCCGACAGAACGACGGTTTCCGGCGGCGATCGCGTCGTGTTCACCCTCCAATGTGGCGACACGGCCACAACGCCGCTCGGCACGACCGAAGTCGTCGATACGCTGCCCCCGGGACTGCTCTACGCTCCCGGAAGCGCACTCGTCGACAACGACCACCTCGAACCGACGCAAATCGGGAACGTCCTGACCTGGACCTTCCCGTCGCTATCCGGTACCCACACGATCGTCTACGCCACCGTGTTATCGCCGGGCATCGAGGACGCCGTTACCCTCACCAACCGCGTCACGATCACGGCGGCCGCGGCAAACGGCGGAACGCCGCTGTCGGCCAGCGCCTCCGCCGATGTCAAAACCGTCGCTGGCATCTTCAGTAACCGCATCATCATCACCGGCCGAGTCTACGCCGATATTGCCGGCCGCGGACGCTTCGTCCCGGGAGACAAAGGCATCCCGAACGTTCGGCTCTATCTCGAGGACGGCGAATCGGCCGTCACCGATCAATACGGCCGATTCTCGTTCCCTGCAGCTCGCGCCGCGATGCACGTGCTGCGACTCGACGAAACCACCCTGCCTTTTGGAATTGCGGCCTATCCAACTCACGTTTATGACGACGAACACAGCACGCGCCGTCTCGTTCATGGCGTCTTTGATTCAGGGACGATCGACGACATAAACTTCGCAGTTAAACCTCTGTGACCAGAAACACGCAGCGTCGCCGATTCCTATCGGCTCTGCTGGCCGCGGCGCTTACCGCTGCGGTCGTGCTTGCGTCTACCCCGATCAGTCTGGCCGCACCCTCCCCTGCTCCCTCCGCCTCGCCTTCACCGGGCGCAAGCGCTCCCGCCGCGATGACCGATCCGCCCCCCGCAGCATCCCCGGACGCTCGCGGGGCAGCCCAATCGCCCGCGCCGAAATACGAGGACCTTTCGCACCTCGTCTTCACCGCCACAAGCGAGCTGCATGCCGAGCTAACGTCTCCAAAACCAAACGAGATCGCCGACGAGCAAGCCGTTCCGATGGAAGTGACCGTCGGCCTCGGAGAGGGCGTGGAGTTGCGGGTCAACGGGAGCGTCGTTCCAAGCACGCAGATCGGCAAGCGTGCCGTCAGCCAAGCAAATAGCACGACCGCTTACACCTTTTACGGCGTCCTGCTGGATCCGGGCATCAACCGCGTCACGCTGACCCCGCTCGGCGCTCATGGCCTGCGCGGACCGCAGACTGCGGCCATTGTCTACGGTCCCGGAAAGCCGGCCTCGCTGAGGGTTACGGTGCAGGGCCGCCCGGTGGCCGACGGCAGGACCCCCGTCGGCCTCGTCATCACAGGAATCGACGCCTGGGGACATCCGGCCGTACCGGGCTCCACGATCAAGCTCACGATCACTTCCGGCGATGGTCGGCTTTCCGTGCCTCCCCAAGCACAATCCCTCTCGACCGATACGATCGCATCGCTCGCAAACCCGACCCCTGCCTCACAGCCAACTGCCGCAGCTTCAAGCTCGCCGGTCCAAAGCGGCATGACCACCGCCTCCGTCCCGCTCGTCTCAGGCGGCACGGCCGAAGTTCTGCTGCTCCCCGGAATGCATCCCGGCGACGTCAGCCTCTCACTCGACTGCGAAGGGGTCTCCCTTACTCAGCGCATCTTCCTTGCCCCCTACGTGCGGTCGCCGATGGTCGTCGGACTGCTCACTGGAGGCATCGGTCCCGTACCGGGCATCCCCGGCGAACCCGATGATTCCGTCGACGGATTCGACTCGCGCCTCGGCCGCGCCGCGTTCTACGCAACCGGAGCCGTCGGCGCGAAAGCCTCCCTCACCCTCGCCTACGATACCGCCTCGGCCCTGGCACAAACGACCAGCAACGGAGCCTTCGTCGACGACCCGAACGCTCGCCCCTACTCGACGTACGGCGATGCAAGCACGCGCGGCGACGACGCCATTTCGCAAGACCACCTCTACGCACGTTACGACGAAGGCCACTCGCAAGCACTGTGGGGACAATTCTCAGCCCACACCGGCATGCAAAACGGCCTGGGATCTACCAATATCCTGCTCAACGGCGCCGATCTCACGCTCGGGAGCTTCGCTACGCAACTGTCGCTCTTCCATGCCCGAAACGAAACGGCGTACGCACGTCAGATCCTCAGCCCGACCGGCCTCGCCGTCATCGGAACGCTCGCCCACGACGATATCGTCGTCGGCTCCGATATCGTCATGCTCGTCTCGCTCGACCGGAAAACAGGAGCCTTCGTCTCGCAAACCGCCCTCAATCGAAACGTCGACTACACGCTCGACTACGATACGGGCGCGATCCGATTCATCAACGTGCCGATGCCGTACGACGCCAATTTCAATCCGCAGCAAGTGCTCATCGGGTACGAATACCAGGGCAGCGGCATCGGCGCACAGACCAACGGTGGCCGGTTCGAAACGAACGTCAAAAACGTTCGGTTCGGACTTGGATACCTCAACGATACGTACGGAACCGGCAACCAAACGGTCTTCAGCCAATACGTGCGCGGCGATCTCCGCGGCGGCGCTTGGTCCCTCGAACACGTCTCAAGCAGCGGCAGCATGCAGACCAGCGTCGGCTCGCAAGCGATGGACCTGCCGGCCTACGGAAATTTCGGAGAAGCCTTCGCCGCAAGCTACCACAAAGCGGACCCGAGCGGACACTTCACCTTCGACTTCTCGTCCACGTCGCCGGGATACAACAACCCCTTCGGAGGACTCTCCGCCGCCGGTCTCACGCAGTATGCCGCCGACTTCATGCGGAAGCTCGATCAGCGCGGAAGCCAATTCGAACTCAACGTCGACCACGAACAAAACGATATCGCAGGCTCGCTCGGCAGTTCCACCGACGCCTCGGCCAAACTGCACGAAGTCGTCAGTAAACGCCTCAACCTCACTGCCGCCGTTACCACCCACTCCCAAACGGTCGAACCCCAACCCGCTCCTTCGCCGGAAGCATCGGCCTCGACAACCCCGGCTTCTACCTGGCAACTCGCCAGCGGAACGACCTTGGAAGGCGAAGTCGGAGCCGAATACAAAGTCGCACCACACGTCAACCTCACCATCGACCACAGCCAAAACATCTCTGGCTCAGACGACGTTACCCCCGATCAGACGAACGCTCAACTCAACTTCGACTCGAAAACAGGACGATTGTTCGTACGAGAGCTATGGACGTCCACGCCAGTCGGAACCTTCGCTACTTCGACGCAACCGCTCGCTAGCGGCGCGCAATCCACCCACACGACCGAATTCGGCTACCAACAAACCGTCGGCCAAACCACCTTCTCGTCCGACTATTCAGTCGCGCAAACCGGCAACAGTATCGATATAACGTCTGCGCTCGGAGCCGATCAGCACTTCAGCTTCGGTAAGACGTTACGCGGCGACATCTTCTTTCAACACGGCGACGAAAGCAACGCAGCCGATACCGATAGTACCTCAGGCGTTTTCAACGACTATCGCACGACGCTTTCGTACGCTCCAACGAACGGACGACTGCGCGCTACCGGCTCGTTCGAAACGCGAACCGGCGAATCACCCGGCTCGACCCTCCAATTCGGAGCGGCAGGCGCCATCTCCCCAACGCTCTCACTGCTGGGCGACGTCATTTCGGACCACACCGAATCGAGCGATACCAACATCGGAAAACTCGGTCTCGCCTACCGGCCCGCACTCAGCGACGATGGCGCGACGCTCCTCCAATACGAACGCAACGACGGAGAATCGACGACGGGCTCGGTGACCGACACGCTCTCGCTCGATCACCTCATACGCCCGACGTCCCGCCTCGAGTTCGCCCTGCGATATGCCTACAAGCTCGACGGCGACAATTATTATGCCGCGCACTCGTCGCTGCTCGGCATGCGGATCACGCAACGCATCGGTTCGCGCTTCGATATTGCAGGAGAGGTCGATGCCTTCGGCATTCGAGAGATCGCCGCCTCGACCGACACGGCCGAAGCCGTTGAAGCGGGCCTGCGCCTCGGAGACTCGATTCGCTTCGGCTTCGGCTACAACCTCACGTCCTCGCCGGATCCCGAACTCGCTGCTGCCCCAGCACACCGCGGACCCTACCTCACGCTCACCTCGATCGTCGACAACGTCTTCGGCTGGGGAACAACCCGCTGAGAAGCGCGAACGATTCTCTTGGAATCTACGCTCAAAAGCAGAAGAATGCGCACGTCCAAACCAGCCGTCCCGCCTCCCAAATCGAGGTCCCGATCTGCTATAATCCAACGTGGAAAACTGCTGATGGAAAGCCCAAGAATACCCGGAACGCCACCGCCATCTCAACCGTGACGCCACTTTCTCCCGACGCTGATCGATGCTCCCAAGGACGATAACGAAAGGAATCGCGGCCACCACGCTCCGGCGCACCGTCGCCTTCGTACTAGCGCTCGCCCAAATGCTCGTCCTCTTCTTTGGAGCGATCAGTCCAGAACCGGCTTTGGCTGATACCGCCAGCTACTGCGCCACCGGCACCACGAGTAGCGGAACCATCTCGGGCGTCCTCAACACCTACTACCCCCCGAAATCCTCGGGGACCCTTGCGTCAGGAAGCACGACCGTCAATATCGGAACGATCAACGCCAGCGGAGCATCCACGACCTTCTCCCCCGGCGACCTCGCGCTGATCATCCAGATGCAAGACGGCAGCTCGATGAACGACGCCAACAGCACGTCGTACGGAACCGGCAGCACCACCGCCGGTACCTACGAATACACCGTTATTAAAACGGTTAGCGGGTCGACGCTTACGCTCTCCCAAGGACTCGTCCACTCCTACTACCAGAACACTTCCGAAGGACAAAGCTACGAAATCGTTCGCGTCCCCCGATACAGCACTGCAACGTTCTCGTCAAGCACTCCACCGGCACCGGCCGCGTGGAACGGATCGAGCGGAGGCATCCTCGCCCTCGACGTCGCCGGAAACCTCAACCTCAACGGTGCTACGATCGCCGCAAGCGCCCTCGGCTTCCGAGGCGGCCTCGGCATTTCAATGAGCGGCAGCAGCAGCGGAGCCAACACGGACTACCTCACCTCCGATACCAATCAAGCCAACGGCGAAAAGGGCGAAGGCATCGGCGGCACCCCGGCCAACCTCTACAACTCGACATCCGGAATTGCAAACACCGGGCTTACCGACACGCTGCCCGGCGGCAAGTCGTTCGCCAAAGGAGCAGCGCTCAACGCGGGCGGCGGCGGCAGCGACAACGACCCGCCAGGAAACGACGAAAACACGGGCGGCGGCGGCGGTGGTAACGGCGGCGCCGGCGGCCAAGGCGGCTGGAACTGGTCGCCGATCTATCCGACGCTCTACAGCACATCGACGCCGACCGGCGTCAACGAAACGGTCAACGCCGACGGCACGACCGGGACCGGAGGCGTCGGCGGTCACGCCTTCTCGCCCGCTATCAACAGCATCGTTATGGGCGGCGGCGGCGGCGCAGGCGTGCGTAACAACAGCACGGCCTACGATTCGAGCGGCGGTTCGGGCGGTGCGATCGTCCTCATCCAAGCCGGGACAATCTCGGGATCGGGAACCATCAACGACAACGGAGGCTCCGGCGTTACGCCGCAAAACGACGGCGGCGGCGGCGGCGGCGCAGGCGGAACCGTCGTCGTGCTCGCCAACAGCGGCATAAGCGGCCTTACCATCAATGCCAACGGCGCAGCCGGAACCCCCGCTAACCTGGGCAGCACAAGCGGCGCTCACGGCCCAGGCGGAGGCGGCGGCGGCGGCGTCATCATCACCTCGTCGTCACCCGCCAGCGCCAACATCACCGGCGGCATAAATGGCACCACGGAAACGACTTCCGGCAGCACCATATCCTACGGCGCCGCCTCAGGATCTGCCGGCGCCTCACTGTCCGGTTCGGTCGGCGGTCCCGACGGAGCCGCACCCGGCGCACTATGCACCTACGGAACGCTCCTCGGCCCCTACGGCGTCCCCGGCGCAACCGGCAATTACACCGGCGGTACGGCAGACACCATGCACGACTTCACGCTCGCCTCCGTGGCCTGCACCAACGGACCGGCGACCAGCAGCTCGAGCTTTCTCTGTACCATGCCGGCGACCGGCGTTGCCTTCGTCAACTCCGTCGAAAACACCGGAACGGCCAGCGATACCTACAATCTCACCGCGTCAGGCACTTCGACGGGATGGACTGTCACCTTCTATGCGGCGTCGGGCTGCAGCGGCGGCGGATCGACCTACCCCACCTGCACGAAAGGTTCAGCCATCACGACGATCGCCGTCGCGGCCGGATCGACGGCGAATTTCTATACCATCCTCACTACTTCGACCCAACAGTCGCCGTACACACTCGTCGGCACAACCATTACTGCGACAAGCCAAGCCTCGGGCGACTACAACGCCACCTTCGACGGACTCTACCCCGGAGGAGCGCTGATCCTCGGCAAAGGCAGCAGCGGCCTCGTCACCAACTGCCCGTCAGTCTCGAGCGGAACCGAACCAGCCAACGGCGGCACAAGCGGCATCTGCCCCGGCGGCACGCTCCTGTACGTCATCACCTATCAGAACGTCGCCCCAAGCTGGTTTGCTGCGGGATCCTCCGCACTCGGCACGGAACCCGCCTTCGCCGCTAACGCCGTCAACCTCTCGAATGTCGCCATCACCGAAGACGGAGCAGCTACCTGCTCGAGCGGCTGCCCAACCTACACGAACAACTGGGCAACGACGACCTTCGGACTCAACGCCGCGCCGGTCGATTCGACCTTCGGAACCAGCACGACCTACACTTATTACAACGGCACCGCCTTCGCTAGCGGAACCTATCCCAACATGACGGCCGGCTACACGAAATTCAAAGCCACTCTCAACGCCGCTTCAAACCCTTCAGTCAAACCGGGTGTCAGTGGAGCGATCACCTTTAACGTCACGGTCAAATAAATTCGAAAAATCCGCCGCCACCACCCCGTCAATCTCCCACCCTTATCACTTTTTCCGGCTCGGAATCTAAAAGAAAAGGGAGAGACGACCCCTCACGTCTCGGCGGCAGACGGCTCGCGCAAGGACGAATACGCGGGAACTTTTGATGGCAAGCCGCAATCGAAGCGGAGATGCGGGTATTGGTGACGGGGGCGACGGGCTACATCGGCGGCCGCTTGGTGACGCGGCTGCTCGAAGCCGGCTATGCGGTGCGCTGCTTCGCGCGCGAGCCGGCGCGGCTGAGCGGCCGCTTCAAAGGCGTCGAGATCACCGAAGGAGACGTGTTCGATCGCGTTAGCGTGCGGCGCGCCCTTGAAGGTATCGACGTTGCCTTCTATCTGGTCCATTCGATGAATCGCTCGGACCGCGACTTCGCGCAAAGCGACCGCGTCGCTGCCGCGCTTTTCCGCGAGGCGGCGGGTGAGGCGGGCGTCAAGCGCATCGTTTACCTCGGCGGGTTGGGCGACGGGGCCAAGTCGCTTTCCGCGCATTTGCGCAGCCGCCAAGAGGTGGGCGACGTGCTGCGAGCGGGCGGCGTGGCGGTGACCGAGTTCCGAGCGGCGATGATCGTGGGCTCGGGCAGCGCCTCGTTCGAGATGATGCGTTACCTCACCGATCGATTGCCGGTGATGATCGCGCCGAAGTGGGTGCGCACGCGCTGCCAGCCGATCGACGTCGGTGACGTGCTTTCGTATCTGAGCGGCGAACTCGCCGCGCAGCGGTCGGGCGACGCGATCTTCGAGATCGGCGGAGCCGACGTGCTCACCTACGCGGAGACGATGCTGCGCTACGCGCGCATCCGCGGCCTGCGCCGCGCGATCGTCGTCGTTCCGTTCTTCACGCCGCGCCTCTCGTCGGCGTGGGTCCACCTGGTCACCCCGATTCCGGCCTCGCTCGCGCGGCCCCTGATCGACGGCCTGCGTAACGAGGTCATCGTCCGCGATCCCGCGGCGCTGGCCGCCTTCCCGCAGATAGAACCGCTCGGCTACGACGCGGCCGTGCGCCGCGCGCTCGACCGCTACGCCTCGAGCGGTCCCGAGACGACGTGGTTCGACGCCTACGACGTGCGCACGCTCCCCGGCGAGTTCGCCGGCACGACCCAAGGCATGCTCGTCGACCGCCGCCAAGCCCGCGCGAACGCGCCGGCCGCGGCATTGTTCCGCACGTTCACGAGCTTGGGCGGAAAACGAGGCTGGCTCTTTGCCGACGCGCTTTGGGAACTGCGCGGCTTGCTCGACCTTCTCGCCGGCGGCGTCGGCACGCGGCGCGGCCGCCGCTCCGCCACCGAACTTCGCATCGGCGACGCCGTCGACTTCTGGCGCGTCGAAGCCTACGAGCCCGACCGTCTCCTGCGTCTCCGTGCCGAGATGCGTCTCCCCGGCAGCGGCTGGCTCCAGTTCGAAGCGCTCCCGAACCCCGACGGCACCTCAACCCTCCGCCAAACCGCGTTCTTCGACCCCCACGGCGTTCTCGGCTATCTCTACTGGTTCGCCGTGCTCCCGTTTCACGAGTTCGTCTTCGGCAACATGTCCCGCCGCATCGCCCGCGAAGCCGAAAGCTCGACGAAGCAATCCGCCAGTAGCGTGCCGCGGGCCGATGCGGCCGTGCTCCGGGGGCTGTGAGGCGCCGGCGGAGCCAGGATGGCGAGAGCCCGCGCGAGCGCGGCAGCGTTTTCGCACGGAGGCGAAAACGCGGGCGTCCCCGGGGCACGGCTGCGTCGGCCCGCGGCACGCGGCCCCCAGCCGCGCGCCACCGACCCCGCACGCGAGACTAGCCGTCGACCGCAGTCGCCGCAGCGGCGAGCTGCTGCCGGTAGGTCGCGAGCTCCACGTCGCTGTCGAGCTCGTTGATCCTCGCCTTGAGCTGCTGCTCGAGATCCTGATCCCGCCACATGCCGCGCCGGCTCGTGTCGAGCAGCGTCTCGCCGAGCTCGCGCGTCTTGTGCGGGTTCGCCTCGGCGATGCGCTGCCAATCTTCGAGCGTGACCTCGGCCGTGCGCTTCCACAGCTCGGGCGAGATCGTGTCGCCGAGCGCCGCCTCGGTCGAGCGCATCGCCTTGAAGATGTCGCCGAACTCGATGACCCCGGAATAGCCGTGGGAGAGCATGCGCTCGCGCCACGCCTTCGAGTGGAAGCGCGTGAGCACGCCGTTGACGACCACGTTGCGGAAGTTGCGGACGGACGGCTCGCGCTTGGTCAAGTCGCTGACGACGATCATCGTGTCTTCCTGCCCGATGACCCGCTTGGCCGCGCCGAAGGCAGAGGTGAACGAGGCGAACATGTCTTCCTTGACCGGCCCGCCGGCGGCCATCTGCACGAGCGGCTGCTGGATGACTTCGACCCGCTCCAGCAGATAGCGCTGCACCTCGCCCGCGGGACGGACGAGAATTGCTTGGAACTGCGGGATGTAGGCGTTGCTGTTGTCGCTCATCCAGGCCTCGCCGATGTCGCGGTAGTCTTCGAATTTTCCGGTGTCGAGAATCTGTCCGACTTTGCCCATGAAGGCGTCCTCGCCCATGCCGAAGACGCGCGAGTACGCGAGCTCGGGCTCGATCCCCGCGGCGAGCAGCTCGTCCGAATGCTTCTTGACGTAGTTCCACTCGTAGGGCTCGTCGGCTTGGGAGGCGAGCCGCGCGGCCTCCGCGATCAGCCTGACGGCGCCGGGGAAGGTGTTCTTGAAGACGACCGAGCTGTTGCCCAGGATGTCGATGCGCGGCCGCCCGAGCTGATCGAGCGAGATCAGCTCGACGCGCTCGGCCCGGTTGAAGCGATCCTTCGCGACGCGCGCGCCCATCAGATCGAGCGCTTGCGCGATCCCCACGCCGTCGCTCTCGAGCACTTCGCTGCCCCACAGCACGACGCCGACCGCTTCCGGGTAGCAGCCTCGTTCCGCGACCGCGGCCGCGAGAATCTGCTCGACGGTGCGCTTCCCCTTGCGCTGCGCCGCTTCGCGCGGCAGCATGCGCACGTCGGTTGAGGCCATGTTGCGCCCGGTCGGCAGCAGCGTCCAATCCCCCGCGGGCTCGCCGCCGAGCGACGGCTCGAGATAGCGGCCGTCCAGGCACGCGAGCAGACCCTCGCGCTCGCCGTCGCCGACCCGTCCGAGTTCCCTGAAGAGCGTGCGCGCCCGTTCGACGAACGTGCCGAGCACGTCGAGTTCGTAGGGGCTGCGCCGCAGCTCGTGGCCGCCGACGGTACGCGACTGAAGGATGCCCAGGATCGCGTGGCGGCGGACTTTCGCGGCGACGTCGTACGCGGGGTTGGCCGGGCGGAGCACTTCGGCCGCGAGCAACGCGCGCCCGGCGGCGCGCAGCTCGTCGAGGACGTGGTGATGGTACTCGCCGTGCGCATCCCGCTCGTGCGGCGCGCGGCTGAGCGCGTCGTAGTCGAGGCCGTAGCAGTTCGCGATCAACCGGTAGAAATCGACGTCGGCGTATTCGAGGCAGGCGTGAAAGGTGTCGATCCGGTCATCTTCGCCGAGGTTGCGGCCGAAGACGTGCTGGCCGCTCGGGCCGAACTCGCCTTCGAGCGAGACGAGCTCGTCGTGCACTTTGGCGACGAGGTCCCTTTCGCGCGCGCCCGGCGCGTCGACGCGCAAGCCCGTGCGCTCGACGATCGCGCGGATCTCGTCGGCCAGATCCTGCCGCTTCTCGAGGTTGTCCGCCTGGGTGTTGTAGTAGTCGTGGACGAGCTGGTGCAGGCTGCGCAGATCGTCGGAACCCTCGACTTGCTTGAGCGGCGGACAGAGATGCGAGAGGATCGTCGCATACGAGCGGCGCCGCGCGATCGAGGCCTCGACCGGATCGATGACGTTGAAGATGTAGGCGTGGGGGCAGCCGTCGATCAGGTACTCCGGGTAGTCGCCCTGGGCCGGGGACCACTCCTTGCCGCGGCTCCATTCGACCAGACCGTGCGTTCCCACGTGCACCATCGCGTCGGCGTTGAAGCGGCGCGTCGCGTAGCGATACGAGGCCAGCAGCCAAGGCGAAGGCGGGGCCTGCTTGTCGTGGATCGCGCTGAGGTCTTCCATGCCGCGCATGTCCTGCAGCAGCACGAGCACGTTGCCGTAGCGCAGGCCTTTGATCGGGATCGTGGCCGGCGGCTGACCCCAGGTGTCGTAGAAGAGCGCCTCGTAGGCGGTCGGCAGGTCGTGGACCCAGTCGCGAATCTCGCCGGCCGAGACGGTGCCGACCGTCAGGTAGCCGGCGTACATCTCCTGCAGTTTCTTGGAGACCGCCTCGTCGCTTTCGTCCAGCTCGCCGACGTCGTAGCCTGCGGACGCGAGCGTCTCGAGGATCGAGCGCAGGCTGGCGGCGACGTCGAGGAAGAAGGCGACGCCGACGTTGCCGGGGCCGGGCGGGAAGTTGTAGACGAAAAAGGCCAGTTTCTTCTCGGCGTTGCTCAATCGCCGTAGTTTCAGCCAGCGCGAGGTCGTCTCGCCGAGCAGCTGGATGCGGTCGGGGATCGGCTCGAGCGCGGAGATCTCGGGACCGGCCTCGCGCGAGCAGATCGGCGGCAGCGGCTGGATGCCTTCGGTCTCGGGCGTGACGACGTTGCCGATGTACTCGAGCGAGGCGACGCCGAACCTCGAACGCTGCAGGTCTTCGCGCGACATCGCGGCGTTGATCGGCGAAGTGTAGACGCGCGGGTTGCCGAGGTCGCGGATCAGCTCGATAGAGGCCTCCGGCGAACCGGCGAACATCGAGCCTGCCAGATACAAGGGAACGTTGTGATAGACCGCGCCGACGAGCGGCTTGCCGCGCTTGTCGATCAGGTGACCGCGCGAGACGACGTGCGCGTTGAAGATCGCGGTCATCGAGCAGATGACGCCGAGGCCGCGCCGCTCCCACTCCCCGATCGCCGCGTCGAGGACCGGGTGGTTCCACTCGACCAGGAAGAGGTCGTGGGTGATGAAGCCGACGCGTTCCCAGGGCTTCTTGCGGTACGTCTTCTCGAACCAGGGCTCGTACCACGCGAGATAGGCTTCGGGTGTCGCAAAGAGTCCCTCGTGCGCGGGATGATAGATGCCTTCGTTCTCGACCTTCTCGGGCAGCGGGACGTCGCCCGAGTACGCGCCGTTCATGAAGTGCTTCATCAAGTACAGGAACATGTTCTCGATGTTGCGCACCGAGCGGTTGTTCCAGTAGCCGATCATCACCAGCGACTTGAAGACCGGTTTCTTCATGAGCGAGGCCATGAGCGGGGCCGCACCGACCATCTTTTGCATCCCGAGGTAGCCTTGGCGCGCTTCCCAGTATTCGTCGATCGTTTCGCCCTTGGCGCGCGCTTGGAAGCGCTTCATCCCCAGCGAGAGGTCTTTCATCGCGTTGGGCTTGTTCGGATCGAAGGCGAAGCCCAGGGACTTGAACATCAGATTCTGGAGCCGCGGGTCGGGGATGTCGTACCAGAGGAACTTGAGGCGCGCGAGCTCGCCTTTGGCGTCCATGTCGGCGAGCAGCGAGGCCATCCGCTCGACGACGTCGACGCTCATCGACTGCCAGCCGATCAGGATGTCGGCTTCCTTTATCTCGGCGCGAAAACGAGCGAGCGTTCCAGGGTCGTTGAAGTCGGCGGCGCCGTAGTGGGCCAGGCTCCATTCGCGTCCGGTTTTCGCCCGCAGGTTCGGAAACGCCAGCCGGATCGCATTGGCGCGCTCGTCAGGCGCCCAGGATGAGTAGCCCACAATTTTCATGTAGTCCACCCTAACGGTTCGGGCGCGAGCGACACGGTGATAGCAGTCACCCTGCCCGTTCCGCGGCGCGCCCGCCTAGGGGACGGAGCAGGCGCAGAACCGGTCGCTGGGGGAACGGGCGACGGGGCGGGAAAAGGCGCTCGCATGCGAGGGATGCAACTGCGCGCGGCCTGCGCGCTCGCCTGCTTCACGTCGTGGTGCTCTCTCGGAGGGCCGGCTTCGGCTGCGGCGGTGCCGCGGCCGGCGCACGCCGTCGTGATCGTCGAGGAGAATCACACGTTCGCCCAGATCGTGGGCAACCCCGATGCGCCTTTTCTGAACTCGCTGGCGCGCCAGGGGGCCGTTTTCAGCGACGCGCACGGCGTCACGCATCCCAGCCTGCCCAACTATTTCGCGCTCTTCGCGGGACGGACCAACGACAACGGCGACGGCTGTCCGGCGACCGGCATTTCCGCGAACGCTCCCAATCTGGCCAGCGAGCTGCTCGCCGCGCACCTCACCTTCAACGGCTATGCGGAGTCGTTGCCCGAGCGCGGCTGGACGGGGTGCTGGGCGGGTAAGTACGCGCGCAAGCACGTCCCGTGGGTCCACTTCAGCAACGTGCCGCGCGAGCTGAGCCTGCCGTTCAGCGATTTTCCGCAGTACGACCGCTTGCCCACGGTCTCGTTCGTCATCCCGGACGTCGACGACGACATGCACGACGGAACGGTCAAAGAGGCCGACGAGTGGCTGGCGAAAAGGCTCGGCCCGCTGTTCGCTTGGGCCCGGCGCAACGACACGCTGGTCGTGCTGACTTGGGACGAGGGCTACGACGATTCCAACGACATCCCCACCATCTTCGTCGGGCCGATGGTCAAGCCCGGACGCTACAGCGAACGGATCGATCACTACCGCGTGCTGCGCACGCTGGAGGACGCCTACCATCTCGCGCCGACGGGCAAGGCGGCGCGAGTCGCCCCGATCGCCGACTGCTGGCGATGAAACGCTGCTAGTGAGCCGCGAGGTCCCGGAGCGCTTGAGCGAAGCGCGTCAGCACGGAATAGCGGTGGATCTCGAGCAGTGAGGACGAGTCGCCGGCGTTGCCCCAGTCCTCGGTGAAGCCGAGCGCGTAGCCGTTGGCCGCCGCCAGCCGGGCGAGGCGGTCGTCGTAGTTGTCCTCGGGATAGACGAGCGCGTACACGGGCTTTCCGAGCCGGCGCTCCAGCGAGAATTTCGAGAGGCGCAGCTCGTGCACGACGTCCGCGTCGGAGAGCGCGCGCAGGTCGGGCGGGTGGTTGGCCGTCAAGCTCTGCACCGAGATCAGCCCGCTGCGGACCATCGTTCGGAGCTGTGCCCAGGTGTTGTGGCGCTTGGCGGTCGTCGTCCCCACGAAGTTCGTGTGCACGAAGAGCGTTGCGGGGAAACGCTTGCGGAGAAGCCTCGGGAAGGCGTTCTCGTAGATCCCGTGACCGTTGTCGTCGAAGGTGAGCACGAGCGATTTGGCCGGGAGCGGCGCGCCCTCCGCGAGGTGCGCGCGCAGCCGCTCGAGCGGAATCACGTGGAAGCCGCCGCGTTCGATCGCGGTCAGCTGCGACTCGAAGGTGGCGACCGTCGTGTCGAACCAGACTTCCTTGGCAGGCACGACGTCGTGCCAGACGAGCACGACGACGTAGGGCGTGCGTCCTCCTGCCGCGACCTGCGGCAGCGCTTGCTGCGCGCCGGCGTCCGGCGCGCAGCAGAGGAGCGCGGCACCGAGGGCGGCGAGCAGAAAACCGGTTCGCCCGAGCATTGCGAAAAGGTGTTGCTACGGGGAATGCGGAGAATCCCTCGTGCGCTCTGCCCGCTTGCCCTCGGCGTGAAGACCTTTTCGGAGTTCTTCGTGGACGGCTATAACGAGACGGTCGAGCGCTTCGGCCGTTTGCGGGCGAGCCGCTCGCGCCGCCTTTCGCTTCCGCTGCTCGGGCTGACGCTCGCGTGCCTTTTCGTGCTGGCGCTCGTCGCCGGCTTCGTGCTGCGCGAGCGGATCGCGCGGAGGATGATGCTCGGGGGGCTCGATGCGGCGACGGGGCTTGCGCTCGGCGTCGACTCGGTGGCCCGTGAAGGCGGCGGCTGGGTGCTGCGGGGCGTCACGCTGCACTCGCGCGGCGGAGCCGCGATGCTCGCTGCGCCGCGGGCCGAGGTTGCGGTGCGGGGCGACGTTTACGACGTCACGCTCGAGCAGCCGCAGTTCGCCTTCCTGCCCGATCGCTATCGCGGTGACGAGCTGCGCCACGCAGCGGGCAGCGCGACGGTGAACCTGCGCGTGCGCGACGGAACGCTCGTGGCCGCCTCGGGCGAGGTCCCCTCGCCGGCACTGCTCTTCCACGACGTCGACGGTACGCTGCGCTTCGGCGCCGCCGGCCTGGCCTACGACGTCACGCTGCATCTCGAGACGGACGGCGGGGACGTCGCCTTCGGAGGGCATTCGGAGCTCGATGCAGCGGGAAACGTGGTCCACCGCTGGAGCGCGCCGGCCTTGCCCCTGGTCACGGCGGGGGCGCTGCTGCCGCTCGACGCGAGCCTGCACGCGACCGGCGGCTGGCTGCGCGATCTCACGGTCGTCGACGGCGGTTCCCTCGACGCGCGCGCGCGTCTCGAAGACGCGAGCTTCACGCTCGGGCCGCGCCACGCCGTCAGCGGGCTGCACGGCGCGCTTCACCTGACGAGTGCCGGTCTCGCGACGCCGCTGCTCGAGGGCACGCTCGACGGCGGCGTTCCGCTCTCGTTCGTGGGAGAAGTGCACGACCTCCGCTCGCGCTTCCGCTGGCTGTTGGAAGGCTCCAACGGCCTGCGCTCGATCGAACGCCTTCTGCTCGAAATCGCGAACGAGCCGAACCTGCAGTGGGCTCATCTCGACACGGCGGCCGACGGGATCGTCTTCGGGCAATACGGCATGAGCACCGACCACGGTCCGCTCGCCGTCTCGATCCTCGCGATCGATCCGCACGAGCCGACGCTGCATTTGGAAACGGCGCTCGCCGGCGACAGCATCGTCTCGAACGGCGAGCGCACTTCGGCCATGGGCGTCCGCACGGGCGCCGTCGCAGGCGTCAACGGCGATTATTTCGACATCGGGCGCAGCTATCAGCCCGACGGGATGGTCATGCACGCGGGCGTGCTGCTGCGCGGCCCGACCGACCGTGCTTCGCTCATCGTCGATCGCGACAACAAGGTGACTTTCGCCGAGTTCAAGCTGCGCGGCGTCGTTCGAGCCGAGCAGTCGACCTTTGCCGTGACGCAGCTCAACAATTGGCCCGCCGGGGACGTCACGGTGATCACGCCGGCGTTCGGGAAAACGCTGCCGCCGGCCGCGGGCGTCACCTTCGCCGCGCTGGCGCCGCTGCCGGACGGGCGCTATGGCGTCGTGCGCCTCGAGCCGGCGAACGCTCCGATACCGGTGACCTTCGGCCTCGCGTTCGGGCCGCTGGCGCACGCCAAGCTCCACGTCGGCGAGACGCTCGAGCTGCAGTACGGACTCGACCCGCCCGTCGACGGGGCCGTGGCGGGATTGAGCGGCGGACCGTTGTTGCTGCGCGACGGGGCGTGGTACGAGGATCCGCACGCGCCCGCGCCGGCCGAGCGCGACGTGCGCTGGCCGGTCGTCGCGCTGGCGCGGCAAAGCGACGACACCCTCTTGATGGTGGCGGTCGACGGACGCCACCCCGAACGCTCGGTCGGCATGACGCGTCCGGAGTTCGGCACGCTCCTGCAGCGCTTCGGTGCGGTCGATGCGATGGCACTCGACTCGGGCGGCTCGGTGACGATGGTCTCGCGGGCTCCCGGCAACACGACCGTCACGGTGCGCAACGTGCCTTCGGATTTCAGCGCCGAGCGCTGGGTCTCCGACGGGCTGTTCGTTTACAGCTCGGCTCCTTTGCCCGCGCTGCTCACGCCTCGCTTCGCACCGACGCCGATCCCTGAAGCGCGGCCGACGCCGTGATCGCACCTCCCGTGCCGGCCAGTCTCACGCCGCCGGCGCCTTTCCCGCCGGTCGTGGCGCAGAGCATGACGCAGGAAGCGATCGCTCCGGGCGTGCGGCGCGCCCTCTACCGGCTCCAGACTTCGGACGGTCCGCTGACGATCGAGGTCGTCGCCGTCGACCCGCGCGAGCCGACGCTGCGCTTCGACGCCGTCCTCGCATCCGACCGTTTGATCTCGGAGGGGGAGACGCTCTCCTCGATGGCGCGGCGCAGCGGTGCGGTCGCGGGCGTGAACGCGGATTACTTCGACATCGGCCAAACAAACCAACCGCTCGGCATCGTGGTGCGCGGCGGCGGCCTCGTGCGCACGCCTTCCAAACGCGTCGCCCTGGACGTGCGCCGCGACCGATCGGTTCACTTCGAAAGCTTCTCGTTCGCGGGGGCCGTGCGCTACGGCGCGACGAGCATCCCGCTGACCGCAGTCGACGAATGGCCGCCGCAGGGCGGCGCGACGTTCCTCGAGCCCGCGTACGGCGCGCTGCAAAACGCACCGGGCGTGATGCTGGCCTCGCTCGCACCGCTCGCAACGGGGGGCGCGTCGATCGCAGGCACGTATCGCGTCGAGGCGCTCGGCGCCGCGACGGCGGGAATCGTGCGCGGGCCGGCGCTCGGCTTCGGGCCGGCGGCGCAGTCGCTCGCGCCGCCGCCGGCCGTAGGCGAGACCGTCACGATCGAGGCCGCGACCGATCCGCCGCTCGACGACGTCGTGACGGCCGTAGGCGGCGGACCGCTGCTCGTCGCGAACGGAGTTCCGGTCGACGACGCGAACGCGCCCGCGCCGGAAGAGCGCAACCGGCGGCTCCCCGTCTCCGGCGCCGCGCTGCTTCCCGGCGGCGAGCTCTTGCTCGTCGCCGTCGACGGACGGAGTCCGGCGCTCTCGCGCGGAGTCACGCGCCCCGAGTTCGCCGCGCTGCTGCTCGGCTTCGGTGCGAACGAGGGGATGGCGTTCGATTCCGGCGGATCGGCCGAACTCGTCGGCCGCGTCCTGGGCGATGCTTCGGCCGGCGTGCTCAGCACGCCGAGCGACGGTGAAGAGCGGCGCATCGCCGACGGCTTTTTCGTGTATAGCGACGCACCGCAGGGGCCGCCGCAGACGCTCGTCGTGCGGCCCTCGCCGGTCGTCGCGCTGGCGGGAAGCGTCGTTCCGATCCGCCTCGCCGTCGTCGATGCCGCCGGCCACGCGCTGGGCGCCGCGCATGCCGCGGGCGGCGACGCGGTACGCGCCGGTCCCGTTTCAGGCGGCGTCACCGTTCGCGCGAACGGCTTGTCGGCGAACGTCGAAGTGCGCGTCGTCGAGCGTCTCGCCAAACTGGTCATCGAGCCGGAGCGTCCCAATCCCGAACCGGGCGAGACGGTCCCCTTGCGCGCGCTCGGGTACGACGCCGGCGGCACGCCGGTCGAGCTCGGCGGCGCCGTCGCCTGGAGCGCCGACGGCGGAAGCTTCACGAGCGCGGGACTCTACCGCGCAAGCGATCGGGATGCCGTCGTCTCCGCGCGCGCCGGCGGCGCGAGCGCGAGTCTGAAGATTCGCGTCGGGCGCCACGAGGCCGCGCTGCCCTCTTTCGACCCCCAGCCTGCGCTCGCGTTCGACTTCACGGACGGCACGCGCTTCGCATATGCAAACGGTCGCTATCCGTTGCCGGGCGAGCCGCTCTCGTTCTCGCTCGACGTCGACGGCGACGGCAGCGGAGTCGGCGTGCGCGCAGCCTTCGTCAACCGTTTCGGCGAGCGGCGCGCGCTCACGCTCGTCAAGCGTGTCGACTGGAACGGCTGGCAGCGGCGCACCGTCGTGCTGCCGCCCGATCTCAACCCACCCATCGTCCTCGTCTCGCTTTACGCCGTCGACGGCTTGAGCGGGGCGCCGACGCACGCGGCCGGCACGCTGTCGTTCCGTCGTGCGTCGGTCTTGCTTGCCGGGAGTCCCTGATGCGATCGTTCTCTTCACTGCTGCTTTGCGCCGCGGTCCTGTTCTGGAGCCGCGGGGCGCACGCCGCGGACTGGCCGGGCGTGCCCGTCCTCATGTATCACAAGGTCGACGCGCGCGTTCCGAGCGACCCGGTCGGACGGGATCTCACGGTCGAGCCGGGCCCCTTTGCGGCCCAGCTGCAATACTTGCGCGACCATCACATCCGCACGCTCACCGCGGCGGAACTGGCCGACGCGCTGGCGCGAGGCGAACGTCCGCGGGCCGCCGTCGTCCTGACCTTCGACGACGGCTACGACGACGCGGAGACGACGGCACTGCCGCTCCTACGGAAATACGGTGCGCGGGGGACGTTCTATATCTCGGCGGGGTTCGTCGGCACGCCGCGTCACCTGACGTGGCGACAGATCAGGACGATGCGCGCGGCCGGGATGGAGATCGCCTGTCATGGGACCGAGCATCTCGATCTCTCGACCCTCGACCGTGCCGGACAGATGCAGGAGGCCGGCCATTGCGTCGCCAGCTTCGCTCGTTACCTCGGCGGATTCCGGCCCTCGACCTACGCTTACCCGGCCGGCAAATACGATGCGACGACGCTCTCGATCATGCGAGAGCTGGGGTTTCGCGCCGCGTTCACCGAGGAGCCGGGGACCGTGAAAAGCCTCGCGCGGCCTTGGGAACTGCCGCGCCGGCGCATCCGAAACAGCGACGGGGTCGCCGCTTTCGCGGCCCTTGCGACGCCGTAAACGGAGCGGGAAAAGCACGCAGGCAAACCGCGCCGAGCGCGGTTTGCCTGCGTGCTTTACGAGAGGTCGAGGCCTTACGGCGCCTTCTTGGCGACCTTTCGGCGAGTCGTCTTGCGGACGGCCTTCTTGCGGGTTCCGGCGGCCTTGCGAACGGCCTTCTTGCGGACGACCGCTTTGCGGACGGCCTTCTTTGCTGTGGTCTTCTTCGCGGTTGCCTTCTTGCGGGTCGTCTTCTTTGCGGTCGACGCCTTGCGGGTCGTCTTCTTCGCGGCGGCCTTCTTGCGGGGGGCTGCCTTCCTTACCGCGGTCTTCTTTGCGGCTTTCTTGCGGGTCGCTTTCTTTTTGACTGCCATATCCTCTGGTAGTCATCCTTTCCGCGAACCGTCCGTCTGACGACGGTCGGTTCGACATCGTCAGGGTAGTTGCTCCTGTTATACAGCCTTTATTGGATTTTGGCAACAACTGCCGAGAGCGGGTAGTAGCGGCCGCGAGCGAGTTCCGCAATCTCGCGCATCAGCGGACACGCTTCGTATTCGTCGAGGTTGACGCAGACGAGTTGCGTTCGGCCCGCGAGTTGGCCCGCGATTTGCCGGCACTGCTCGGCGGCGAGCTCGGCCAGCTCCTTCGCGCCGTCGCCGGCGAGCGCGCCGTTCAAGAGTGCTGCGCCGCCGAGCGGCACGTTCGCGCGGCCGTCGCTGAAAACCGCGACGTCGATTTCGGCTCCGCCGTGGGCGCGGCGGAAGCGCTCGGCGATCTTGCGCGCGTGTTCGAGCGCTTCGGGCAACGGCGTGAGCGCGCGCACCGTGCCGGGTTCGAGCTCGTCCAGGCGCGCGGCGACCAAGTCGATGTTTCGTCCCGTGTGCTCGTCGACCACGACCTCGGCGCGGGGGCCCCAACAGGAGATCAGCGCGGCGCGCTCGCGCTCGGTGTAAACCGGGCGCAAGAGCTCGCGCCCGGCGGCGCGCACGAGCTCGGAGCTCTTTTGCGTCGAGAGCGACGCGTCGACCACGAGGATCGTCAAGCGGGGCGGGGCCGCGGCGTCGACCGTCTCTTTAGGCTCCGGCGCAACGCCGGCGCGCGTCGCGGCCGCACGATCGAGCAGCGTCGCGGCGACGTCGAGCCGGCCGTTGGGGCGCAGCGGCTGCGTTGCGATCGGTTGGCCTTCGGTCTCGCGCTGCGGCCGCTCCGGCAGCGGATTCTTTTTCGTGAGCTCGGGGGAAACGACGATCTGCGCGCCCTCGCGCGTGCTTTCGTCCTCGGATTGCCGAGCCGTGGAATCGCCCAGCGCCGCCTCGAGCGCGGCGGCGATCGCGGCGTCTTCGGCGAGGTGTTCGGACTGCGCCTCGACCCTGAGGCGGCTGCGCCGCAAGCGTGCGGCGAGAGGCAAGACCCGCGCGACGTCGTGCGGAGTCGCTTCGCTGCGGCCCTCCCAGGCGGCCAGCGCCGCGGCCGACTCGAGCGCGACGAACTCGGTGCGGTGGCTGTCGATGCCCAGACGCGCGACCGCTTCGATCGCGACGGCCTCGGCCTGCGGCGAAACGCGTACTGCGTCGATATACTTGAGGGCCGAAGCGAGCTTCGCGCGCAGCCTGCGGGTCGCGCTCGCGTAGGATCCGGCGAATGCCTGCGGATCGCGAGCGAAAGCGGCGTTGCGCCGGTAGATCTCGAGCCGCTCGTCGAGCGAGGGAGCCGAGCGGACGAAGACGCGCAAGCCGATGCGGTCGGTGATCTGCGGGCGCAGCTCGCCCTCTTCCGGATTCATCGTGCCGATCAGCGTGAAGCGCGAAGGATAGTCGATCGCCTGCTGCCCGCGTTTGACGCGGACGACGCCTTGGGCCGCGGCGTCGAGCAGCACGTCGACGACGAGGTCGCCGAGCAAGTTGACCTCGTCGACGTAGAGCACGTTGCGGTTTGCCCGCGCGAGCAGTCCGGGCCGGAAGCCGATCGAGTTGCGCTCGAGCGCGGCCTTGAGGTCGATCGCGCCGACGACGTCGTCGATCTGCGCGTTGTTCGGCAGCTCGACGATCTCGCCGCGCACCTTCTTGGCCTTGATGGGTTCGTCGCGCTCGCGCGTCGCCGCGCAGTCGGCGCATAGGCTGTTCCCGTGCGGATCGCAGCCGTAAGGGCAGGCCGCGCGCTCGAGCACTGGCAGCAATTCGCCCGCCGCGCGAACGAGCGTCGTCTTGCCGGTGCCCTTGGGACCCGAGAGCAAGACGCCGCCGACACGCGGGTTGATCGCGGCCAGCAGCAAGGCGAGCTTCGCCTCGTCCTGAGCGACGATCGCAGCGAACGGAAACGGCGTCGAGACGGCGCGAGCGGCCTTGCTCATGGGCGGGGAGTTCGTCCGATCGGAACTGAACCTTCCCGGCCATGCAGCTCGATATCGACGGCGCGCGCTTCGACGTGCTCGATGAAGGTCATGGTCCCGCGCTCGTGCTTCTGCACGGCTTCCCGCTGGCGAAGGAGACGTGGGACGCGCAGGCCAGGTCGCTCGCCGCGGTCGCGCGGGTGATCCGTTTCGACCTCCGCGGCCTGGGGACGACCGCGCCGACGCCGGGACCCTATCTCATGGAGCAGCTGGCGAGCGACGTCGCGGCGGTGCTCGACGCGCTCGACATCGAGCGCGCGGTCGTGGCCGGACACTCGCTGGGCGGATACGTGACCTTCGCTTTCTACCGCATGTTCGCCGAACGCTGTTCCGGGCTGGGCTTGATCTGCAGTCGCGCGAACGCCGACGACCGAGCGGCCGCTGCAGGCCGTTTTGCCTTGGCGGACCGCATCGAGCGCGAAGGGAGCGAACCGCTCGTCGAGGCCTTCGTCCCGCGCTATTTCGCGCCGCCCATTTATCGCGACCGGCCCGATCTCGTCGAGCGGGCCCGCGCGGTCGTGCGCAGGACCGATCCGCGCGGCGCGGCTGCGATGCTGCGCGGGATGGCGCTGCGCGATTCGGCGGAGGATCTTTTCGAGGAGATCGACGTGCCGCTGCGCGCGGTCGCGGGGAGCGAGGATACGCTTGCCCCGTCCGAGCGCGCCAACGAGATCGTCACTGCGGTTCGCGGCGCGCAGCTCGATCTGCTCGACTGCGGTCACTTCCCGCTCTACGAAGCGCCCGACGCGCTCGCCTCCTCGCTCGAACGTCTGCTCGCGGACGCGAACCGGCGTTAGCGATTACGCGGGCCGCGCGAGCGTGGCTGGCGAGCCTTGCACCACGCGCAGGACGGTCGGCTTCGCGCCGGCCAGCGCGAGCCCGCCGACGTCGCCGGGCTCGCTGCAGGTTTGGGTCCAGGCGCTACGCGGGAGCGGCTCGACCCAGTCGTGCGGCGCAGCGAGCAGTTTGGCGAACTGGACGAGCTGATCGGCCCAGCGCAGGTAGCGCATCGCGACCGCGCCGGCTTTCGCGAGACCCTTGGCCGAGCGGCCGCGTTTGTTGCGCCGGTTGTTCTCGGCCATCTTGCGCAGGCAGGCGAGAAACTCGTCGCGCTCGGTGCGGATCGCGAGGCCCCAAACGCCGCGGGCCGCGACTTCGGTTTCCTCGATGACCTTGCGGTCGTAGCGCTCCCAGTCGATGCCGAGCTTGGCGTAGATCCCGGATTGCGCGTCGCGCAGGTACATCGTGGCGTAGACCGCGAGCGTGAAGAACTTGAGACCGAGCTTGTCGAGCCGGCCGCGGTAGTAGTGCGGCTGGCTGCGCATCATCAGGGCGAAGAAGCGGCTATGGCGGCGCTCGTCCTTGCACCAGTTGTCGAAGTAGCTGAAGATCGGGTGCAGCTTGAACTCGGGATGCGCTTTGAGATGATCGGAGATGTTCTGGTAGCGATAGTAGCCGACGACCTCCGAGAGGTACGTCGTCACGAAGATCCACTTGGGATGCATGTACTGCATCCGCTGAAGCTTCGGCAGATTGGCGAGATCGAAGGGCCGCCCCATCTGGCGCATCACCCAGTTGAGGAACGAGGAGTGCCGCCCCTCGTCGCGCGACATGCAGCGGTAGATCGCACGCAGCGTCGGATCGTTCAGCTTCTTCTGGACGTCCGCGTAGAGCAGGCAGCCGGAGAACTCGCCGAACGAGCTGCGGTGCAGGAACTCGTAGAACTCTTCCCAGACCGGCTGGTAGTCGAGCCCGAGGGCGTCGGGGCCCCAGCGGAAGTGCGCCTTGTTGTAGTCGAGCTCGAAGTCGCGGCGCAATTCCTCGAATTCCTCGCGACACCAATCGATCGACAGCGCGTTGAGCAGGCCGATGTCGGTGCGGTAGAGCCGGGGAGCGAGGAGCGTCTGATTCGGGAGGGGGGCCTCCGTCACGCGCTCCGGACCGCCTCGAAGACGAAGGAGTCGTAGAAGAAGAACTTGATCCGCTTGCGCCGCGTCATGCGGTAGCCGGCGCGGTAGAGGATCTGCTCGACCTCGTCGTAGCTGAGCATGAACAGCCTGGTCATCCGGTTCCTGGAGTGGAAGCGGTAGCCGACTTTCATCCAAAAGTCGTTCATCGGCGTGCGGATGGCGAACGAGCCGACGAGCTTGTACGTCGAGAGCGCCGCGAGCTTGCGCAGCATTTCCGCCACCTCTTCGTAGGGGTAGTGGAAGAGCACGTCGAGGCAGCAGACGACGTCGTAGCGCTGCTCGCGCTCGGCGAGCGTGGCGATGTCGCCGACGATGAAGCGCGGCGGGATCCCCTTGGTCCGGCCGTGGTTGATGTACTTCGCGAAGTGGATCATCGGCGGCGAGATGTCGAAGGCGTCGACCTCGAAGCCGTGGTTCGCCAGCGCGACCGCCAGATTGCCCGTGCCGCAGCCGGCGTCGAGCGCCGTGTGCCCCTTGCCGGTCGCCACCCAGGAGACGACCGTCTCCAGCGCCTGATGGTGACCGTCGCGGATGACCTTCCAGATCGGCGGGATGTCGCCGGTTCCGTAGATCGCGGTCCAGCGCGAGAACCCCGAGGTCTCGAAGTACTTCCTAACGCGCTTGCTCGTATCGGTCTCGCGCGCACCCTCGAAGAGCCCGGGGGCGGGAGCGACGTACGGGAGGGGGCGTTGGGCGGTGCTCTCGGTCATGCAGCGTCCTCTCTCTGACCAGTCAACTGTATAGGGCCCGTGCGGGACCCTCCGTGACGGTCATCACCCCCGAACTTCCCGCCGCGGCGGGCCCGGTCGAGGCGGACCTCACACCGCTCGGCGCGCGCTGGTACCGGCCTCGCGGACGGTCCCCCGCGGCCGTCTATTCCGCGGCGCCGGAGTCGGCCAGCTTCACCAAGGCGTTGGGGTCGCGCAGGACGATCGTGGCGTTCTTGCGGGTCTCGATGATGCCGCGCTCCTGCAGCTCGTGAAGCTTGCGGGTCACGGTGACGCGGTTCGAGCCGATCATGTCGGCGAGCCGCTGGTGCGTCAACGGGTAGTCGATCACGCTGAGAACTCCCTCGGGCTTGCCGAACTGCTTCGAGAGCTCGAGCAGCGTGCGATAGAGCCGCAGGTTGACGCTGTTGTTCATCAGGTCCTCGATGAGGACTTGCGACTCGGTGAGGCGCCGCGCGAACGAGGTGATCACGTCGATCGCAGCGGCCGGCTGGATGGCGACGAAATCGGCCATGTCCTGTTCGCTCGCGCTGATGACGCGCGAGGGCTGCATGGCCTCGGCGCACAGGCACGAGAGGCTTTGCGACTCGGTGCGCCACTGCAAGAAGATGTCGCCGGGACCGAGGATCGAGATCGTGATGCAGCGGCCGTTGGGCAGCAGATTGTAAAGCCGCAGCTTGCCGTAGTCGACGAAGTGGAAGCGCATGCCGCCTTCGTAGAGGGGTGGAATCTCGTCGCCGCTGCTCAGGACCGTCGTCTGCAGCGACGACGCCCTGCGCACCATGACGCCGCGCAGTTGTTCTTTCGAGGCGTCCTCGTGCGAAACGACGTGGCTGCGCTCTTCCCGGTCGAACTTGTATCCTTCGGCGACGGCCATCGCGATCATCGAGCGGAGCTCGGCGATCTCGTTGATGATCTCGACCGGCGGGACCAGGCCGTCGTTGGCCTCGAGCAGCGCCAGCTCGATCAGGTTCGTGGCTTCCATCGTGCGGCCGATCGCGTTCGAGAGATCGGAGCCTTTGCTCGACTGAAAGCGCCCCGCGTCGCGCGCGAACGACATCAGCTCGTCGAATTCCGAGGTCTCCACGGCTCGAACGATCGCTTCCCAATAGCGCTGGTGCTGCTCGGCGTCCTCGGGCTGCGGCGCCGACTCGAACTCGTCCTTCGTCTGCGCGACGAAGCGCTCGTTGTAGATGCGAGTGCTCTTCTTGAGCATTTCGGCCAGCAATGTCGACACGGATTGCTCCTTTGAGGCGCTCTGGCGCGGCCCCTGTGGGATGGTCACGCTCGCTCTGCACGACCGGAAGCATTCGCCCGGCGGAGAGTCGGGTGACGAATCGCCGGCGAAGTCGCTGTCCGTGGACGAAGCATTCGCGCGGCTCCACCCGGCGGTCGCCCGATGGTGTGACGAGTCGCTCGGCGTCGCAACGCCCCCGCAACGCGACTCCATCCCGCTTGGCTTACGGGGCAGGAACCTCCTGGTCTGCTCGCCGACCGGGACCGGGAAGACGCTCGCGGCCTTTCTGCCGGTCATGAGCCGGCTCGCCGAGCGCCGCGACCGCGACGAGCTCTTTCCCCGGCCTTACGCGCTCTACGTCTCGCCGCTGCGGGCGCTCGGCTACGACGTCGAGCACAACGTCCGTCGCCCGCTGCGAGGGATGGGGCTGCTCGAGCGCCCCGATTCCGAGCGTGCCGCACGGCGGCGCGGACGCATTCGCGAACGTTTCGTGCGTACCGGCGTCCGCAGCGGGGACACGCCGCTGCGGGAGCGGCGGCTCATGCTCTCCCGGCCGCCTCACATCCTTTTGACGACGCCCGAGTCGCTCGCTCTGATGCTGGCGATGGAATCGTATCGCAAGCACTTGCGCTTCGTCGAGACGGTCATCGTCGACGAAGTGCACGCGCTGGCCGGGAACAAACGCGGCTCGTATCTCGCGCTCTGTCTCGAGTCGCTCGAAGAACTGACGCTCGGGCCGCTCGCACGCGTCGGTCTCTCGGCGACCGTCGCGCCTCTGGCACGCATCGCGCGCTTCTTGGCCGGCGCCGAGCGCGAGTGCGAGATCGTCGACAACCGGAGGCTGCGCTCGATCAGGCTGACGGTCGACGCGCCCTTCGGCGGCGCGATGGCTCCGCTGGCGACGGTCGCGCAGCGCTGCGTCGAGCTGGGCCGCGACGTTCGCAGCCAGCTCGTCTTCACCAACGTGCGCAGTCAAGCGGAACGCCTCGCGCACGAGATGATGCAGGCCGGCGAGCGGGTCGAGGCGATCGCTCCCGACGCGACGCCGCGCCCGCGCAGCGACGCGAAGATCGGCGTCCATCACAGCGCCCTCGAACGCAGCGTGCGGCACCGCGTCGAGGAGGAGCTCCGCGCCGGCAGACTGCACGCGGTCGTCTGCAGCTCGAGCCTCGAACTCGGCGTCGACATCGGCTGCATCGACCGGGTCTGCATCGTGGGCGGAGCGCGCGGCGTGACGCCGACGCTGCAGCGCGTCGGCCGGGCCGGGCACCGGCCGGGGGCGACCGCCGACGGCGTCGTCGTCGCGCAGGACCGCGACGACGTGCTCGAGGCGGCGGCGACCAGACGCTGCGCCGCCGACGGCGTCCTCGAGGAGATCGTCATCCCCCAAGCGCCGCTCGACGTGCTGGCACAGTGGCTCGTGATGAGCGTCTGCTCCGACCGCCGGCTCCCGCTGGCCGAGGCGCTCGCGCTGGCGCGGCGCAGCGCACCCTATCAGGGGCTCTCGGAGGGCGACCTGCGCCGGGTCGTCGCGTATCTTTCGGGCGGCGGCGCCGGTCCTCACGAAGCGCACGTGCGCCGGCTCGGCGCAGACGAAGCCGCCGTCTACGGCTTGGGGCGCGAAGCGTGCGCGGCCTTCTTCGAGAACGTCGGCACGATCCCCGACGAGGCGCAGGTCTCGGTCGTCGCGCGCGGCGGAGGGCCGGTCGGAAAACTCGAGGAGAGCTTCGTGGCCGGGCTTTCGGCCGGCGACGTGCTGCTCTTGGGAGGACGGACGTATCGCGTGCGCGAGCTGCGCGCCGCCAGCGTCGAGGTGGAGCCGTTCGCCGCGCGGCCCAACGTGCCGGTCTGGAGCTCGCACGTCAAGGGCGTGCCGAGCGTGCTGGCGCGCGAGATCGCCTTCCTGCGCGCCGGCATCGCGCTGCGTTTGCGCGACGGCGGTGCGGCCTCGGCGCTCGACTGGCTGGCGCGACGCTACGCCCTGCAGGGCACGGCGGCCGCGCATGCGGTGCGCTACATCGCACAGCAAAGCGCCGTTTCGGCGGTGCCGCGCGCCGGCGAAGCGCTGATCGAAATCTATCGCATGGACCGCAAGCAGTGCGCCGTCTTCCACACCTGTGCCGGACGCCGCGCGAACGAGGCGCTGGCGCGCGTCGTCGCGGCACGCCTCTTCCGCGAAGCACGCGCCAACGTCCAGATCGCGACCGACGACAACGGCTTCATGGTGACGCTTCCCGAGCGGCGCACACTGCCCGATGCCGTCTGGGCTGCGTTCTTGCACGCGCGCGACTTCGAGCGCGACTTGCTCGCGGGCCTGCGCGGCTCGCATCTGCTGCGAGTGCACTTCCGGCACGTGGCGACGACCGGGCTGCTCGTGCTGCGCCGCGCCGGGGGGCGAACGCTGCGCCGCAGCGGGCTGCGCTGGAACGCCGAGAAGATCTTCGAGCGGCTCCTCGAGGCCGACCCGAACTTTCCGCTCCTGCGGGAGACGATCCGCTTCGTGACGACCGATCTGCTCGACGCGGCCGCGGCGCGCGTCTTTCTCGAAGGCTTGCCCTCCGAGCCGCGCGTGCTCCATCCGCGCGCCGCTTCGCCTTTCACCTTCGGCATCATCACCTCGAGCTTCGGCGACTCGGTCGAGATCGACGACCGCGCCGGCATGGTCGAAGCGCTGCACGAGCGGGTCCTGGAGGTTCTCGGCGATGCGCCGGCGCCTCGCTCCGCCGCGGGCCCGCTCTTCGAGCCGAACGCGACGTGAAGCTGCCCGCCGCCGCGGCGGAGTCGTGCGAGCTCGCCGCCGGCGTGGTCGCGCTCGCGCCCGGGCTGGCGTGGCTCCCTGCGGCGCGCGCGCTCGTCGCGGCCGACGCGCACTTCGCCTACGAAGACGTCATCGGCGGGGCTCTTCCTCTGTGGAGCACGGCGGAGCTGGTGGCGACGCTGCTGCAGGCCGCGCGGCGCCGCGCCGTCCGCGAGATCGTCCTCCTCGGCGACGTCGTGCACGGCGCGCGGATGAGCGAAGGCGCGATGCGGACCGTCGCCGCCGCGCTCGACGCGCTGCGGGCCGAAGCGGCGGTGACGCTGGTCGCGGGCAATCACGAGGGCCGTTCCCGCGCCTTCGCGGTGCTGGGCGCGACCGCCGAGGCGATCGAGCGCGACGGCTGGCTGCTGCTGCACGGCGACCGTCCGGCGCTGCGCGCGGCGGGCGCGGACGCTCCGGGCCGCGCGCTCATCGGCCACCTCCATCCCAGCTTGCGCGTGGGCGGACGCAAGAGCGTGCCGGCCTTCGTCGCCGGGGAGCGGCTCGTCGTGCTGCCCGCCCTCACGCCGTATTCGAGCGGCCTCGACGTGCTCTCGGCCGAGTTCGCGGCCGCCCTCGGCGGCTGGCCCGCGCAGCGCGGCGAGCTGCACGTGGTGGCCGCCGCGAACGAACGCCTCTACCCCTTCGGGAACCTGGCGGCGCTGAGCGGTTTGCTGCGCGCCGCGGCCCCGCGCGCGAAGCCGCAGCGCTTCCCGCGCTCGCGGCTGCGGCGCTACGACTAGGGCGGGCTCAGAGCTTGCCGAGCCGGTCGAGGACGTAGTAGATGACGGCGACGTGCGCGCTGACGGAGATCGTTCCGTCGCGGACGTAGCCGCGCACCTGCTCGAGCGTGGCCAGCTCGACCTCGATCGCTTCGGTCGGATCGAAGCTCTGCGCGACGACCGCCCGCGCGCCCCGCACGAGGTAGACGTGAAAGTACGTGTTCGAGCTGGTCGGATCGTAGATGAAGGTGGCCAGGTACTCGGGTTCCGGAGGACGGCCCTCGTAGCCGGTCTCCTCGCCGAGCTCGCGGCGCGCGCAGTCGGCCGGCGACTCGTCGGGATCGATCGCGCCGGCAGGCAGCTCGAGCACGCTGCGGGCGATGCCGTGCTTGTACTGCCGGACCAGCACGACCCGCTCGTCGTCGGTCAGGGCGAAAACCACGCTGAAACCGCGCGATTCGCGCACGAAATAGTTCTCGACGATCCGACCGTCGGGGAGCTCGATGTTGTCGCGCCGCAGCCGCAGGTACGGCGTCTCGATCACGATCTCCGAATCGACGATCCGCCAGCCCTCGTCCGCACCCTTCGTCACGGGTACGAGAGTACTACGCCCGGCTGCAAAGACTCAAGGTGCCGGGCGGCAAAGCTTCGCCGAAAGGAGCTCGGGAACGATCGGCGCGCTGCGAATCGGGGATTTTTACCAGACGACCTACGGCACGCTCTGGAAAGACGGCACGTATTTCCCGCGGGGGACGCGCGTCATGATCGCCGGGCTGCATCTCGAGCAGGGCTTCTGCGTCCGCTTTCCGGCGGAGGTCGACGGCGAACCGCTGGAGACGTGGGAAGACTGGGGTGAGGCGGACTTTCTGGCCGGCGACGGCACGGTCGCCGGCAGCGCGGAGCTCTCGGCGGCCGTCCTGGCCGAGGCCCGCGAGGTTCTCGACGAGGCCGAGGACGGCACCCACCTGCACCTGCACGAAGCCGAAGACTGAGGCCGCCGCTCGTCACGAGAGCGCGCTCGACGCGAACGCATTCGTCGCATCGAGCTGCACTTATGTGCGCGCCGCTGGTACGGCGGCATAGCGAAGGGATAGCGGGTGCCCGCTCGGAAGCCGACGAACGGGCCGCAACGCCAACGCGCCGCGCAGCGGCACTCGCCGGAAGGATGCGAAACGTGCAGACCACCAACACGCCGCTCGATACGAGCACCGCGATCGACGGGACGATGATGGACGTCCAGTTGACGATCCGCTGGGTCTTCGAGCATGCGGTTCGCAACTACCCGACGCGCGAGATCGTCTCGCGCAGCGACGAAGGCGAGCTCTTCCGCTACGATTACGCCGGATTCGCCCGGCGCGTGGCGCAGCTGGCGAACGCGCTTATAGAACTCGGCGTCAAGCCCGGCGACCGCGTGGCCAGCTTCGCCTGGAACACGCATCGCCATCTCGAGCTCTACTATGCGGTGCCGATGATCGGCGCGGTGCTCCACACCACGAACATCCGGCTCTTCCCCGACCAAGTGGCGTGGATGTTCGAGCATGCGGACGACAAGCTGGTCTTCGTCGACGGTTCGCTCGCGCCGGCGGTCGTGCGCGCCTTGGCCACGGGCGACCGCAAGATCCCGCTCGTCATCATGGGGACGGCCCAGATCGATATCCCGGGCGAGCACTACGACTACGACGCGCTCTTGGAGCGGCAGCCCGCGACGTTCGCCTGGCCGGACCTCGACGAGCGCAGCGGCGCGATCCTGTGCTACACGTCGGCCACGACGGGCGATCCCAAGGGCGTCATGTTCACGCACCGCTCCAGCGTGCTGCACGCGCTCGCCTCGAGTCTCGGCGACACCCTGGCCATCCGCCAGAGCGACGCGCTGATGCCGGTCGTCCCGATGTTTCACGTCAATGCTTGGGGGACGCCGTTCTCCGGGCCGATGGTCGGCGCGAAGCTCGTGCTGCCCGGCGGGAAGCTCGACCCGGCCAGCCTCATCGAGATCGTCGACGGCGAGCAGGTGACCATCTCGCTCGGCGTTCCGACGGTCTGGCTCGCATTGCGCGACGAGCTGGAGAAGCGCGACGCCTTCCTGCCTTCGCTCAAGACCTTGGTCATCGGCGGCTCGGCCTGCCCGCCCTCGCTTTTCGACGATTTCGCCAAGCGCCGCATCGAGGTGGTGCACGCCTGGGGCATGACGGAGATGAGCCCGATCGGGACCGTCTCGCGCCTGGTGCACGAGCTCGCCGGCGCGCCGCCGGAGCGGCAGCACGAGGTGCTCGTCAAGCAGGGGCGGTTCACGCCGATCGTCGCCTGGAAGCTGCTCGACGACGGCTTCAACGAGGTGCCGCACGACGGCAGGAGCCCTGGGAACCTCTGGGTGCGCGGGCCCGCGGTCACCGCCTCGTACTACCGCGTCGGCGCCGACGCGGCGGCGTTCCGCGACGGCTATTTTCACACCGGCGACGTCTGCACGGTCGACGAGTACGGCTACATGCACATCGTGGATCGTTCCAAGGACATGGTGAAGTCCGGGGGCGAGTGGATCTCGAGCGTCGAGCTCGAGAACACGCTGATGGGCCATCACGCCGTGCGCGAAGCGGCGGTCATCGGCGTGCCGCACGCCAAGTGGGGCGAGCGTCCGGTCGCCGTGGTCGTCGCGCGGGAAGGCGAGGCGATCGACGAGGAGACGCTGCAGGCCTGGCTCGGCGAGCGGGTCGCCAAGTGGATGATCCCGGACCGGATCGTGTTCGCCGACGCGATTCCGCGCACCGGGGTGGGGAAATTCCTCAAGCGCGACCTGCGGCAGCGATACCGGGAACTGCTCGCCGACTAACTCCCCTGGCCGCCGCGGCGAAATATTTCGTTAGGCGATACGAAAAGCGGCGGGAAACCTACGCTACATGCGGAATGCACTCAGCCTGCCCTTTGCGGCGGCTGGTCGCCCCGTCTTTCTGCGCTTTTGCCCGTCTCCGTTTCTGCGAAAGAAGTCTCTACCTCCCCTTCATCCAGCTTGAGAGGAACCGAATCGTCGTGCCCGATTTCAGCGATGCCAAGCAAATCGAACTCATGTGGGCCTCGGACCCCCGCTGGGCGGGGATCAAGCGGCCCTACACCGGCGCCGACGTCGTCCGTCTGCGCGGCTCGGTTCACATTGAATATACGCTCGCTCGCCTGGGAGCAGAACGGCTCTGGAAGCTTCTCGCCGACAAGCCGTACGTGGCCGCGCTCGGCACGCTGACCGGCATGCAGGCGGTTCAAGCCGTCAAAGCCGGGCTCGAGGCGATCTACCTTTCCGGCTGGCAGGTGGCGGGCGACAACAATCTCGCCGCCCAGACCTACCCCGACCAGAGCCTCTATCCGGCGAACTCCGCCCCGGCGCTCGTCAAGCGCATCAACAACGCGCTGCAGCGGGCGGACCAGATCCAGACCAAGGAAGGCAACGGGAACCTCAACTTTTACGCTCCGATCGTGGCCGACGGCGAGGCCGGCTTCGGCGGCGCGCTCAACGTGCACGAGATCATGAAGGCCTTCATCGAGGCCGGCGCCGCGGGCGTCCACTTCGAAGACCAGCTCGCCGCGGAGAAGAAGTGCGGCCACCTCGGCGGCAAGGTCCTCATCCCGACGAAGCAGGCGGTGCGCAACCTCGTCTCGGCGCGCCTTGCAGCCGACCTGCTGGGCGTTCCCACGATCCTCGTGGCGCGGACGGACGCCGAAGCGGCGCAGCTTCTCACGACCGACGTCGACCCGGCCGACCTGCCCTTCCTCACCGGCGAGCGGACCGACGAAGGCTTCTTCCGCGTCAGGAACGGGGTCGAGGCGGCGATCGCGCGCGGCTTGGCCTACGCCCCTTACGCCGACTTGATCTGGTGCGAGACCTCGCATCCCGACCTCGCCGAAGCGAAGCGCTTCGCCGACGGCATCCGCGCCAAATACCCCAACAAGCTGCTCGCCTACAATTGCTCGCCGTCGTTCAACTGGAAGCTCAACCTCTCGCAGCGCGACATCGAGACGTTCCAGCAGCAGCTCGCCGCGATGGGCTACCGCTTCCAGTTCATCACGCTGGCCGGCTTCCACTCGCTCAACTTCTCGTTCTTCGAGCTGGCGCGCGGCTACAAGGACCGCGGAATGGCGGCTTACTCCGAACTGCAGCAGGCGGAATTCGCCTCCGAAGAGTTCGGCTACACCTGCACCCGGCACCAGCACGAGGTCGGCGCCGGCTACTTCGACGACGTCACGACGGTCGTCTCCGAGGGGAAGGCCTCGACGACGGCGCTGCACGGCTCGACCGAAGAGGAGCAGTTCCAGACCGCCGTTCACTGACGGCCGGGCGACCCGGCCCAGGAGCGCAGAGCACGGGCGAGCCTAACCGCCCGTGCTCTGCCTTTTCCTGACTACGAGCGCAGCGTGAACCAGACGGCGTTGCGGTCGACGGCGATGTGCACGTCGTGCAGGCCGATGCCGTTGTGGTCGGCCGGCGTGAAGCGGATCGTCGCGGTCGCGCCGGCGTAGGGCTTCATGTGCTCCAGCGCCGCGATCAGCGCCGGACCGTCGGTCTTGCCGCCCGCGTCGCGGACCGCTCCCGCGAGAATGAAAGCCGCGTCCCAAGCGAACGCGCCGAAGTTCGCCGGACGGACGTGGTAGGCGGCATGGTAGGCTTCGAGAAAAGCGCTCTGAGCGGGGCTGGGATACGTGAAATTGATGTCGCTGTCGGAATAGACGCCCTCGCCGTCCTTGCCCGCGACGCGCAGGAAGTTATCCGAGAGCAGCCCGGTCGTCCCGAAGACGTTGACCCGCAGGCCGAGCTGGCGGATCTGCCGGACGATCAGCGGACAGGCCGTCGAGGCGCCCCAGATGGCGATCGAATCGGCGCCGCTATCGCGCACTTTGAGGAGCTGCGCGGTCACGTCGGTCGCCGTGGTCGGATAGTCTTCGTTCGCCACGACGTCGATGCCGCGCTTGCGCGCCTCGTCGACCAGCACGACGCTGCCGATCGCTCCGTAAGCGTTCTCGTCGTGGAGCACGGCGAGCTTCTTGGTTCCGAGCTTGGCTTTGGCGAACTCGAGCAGGGCCGCGCCTTCGGTCTCGTTGCGCGGAGTCGTCTCGAACAGGTTCTTGACGACGCCGTTCTTCGAGTCCCAGATCTGCGCCGTCGGGTTCATGAAGATCTGCGGGATGCCGGCGGCCTGCGTCACGCGCAGGATCGCCGCGGTGGGCGCCGTCAAGGTCCCGCCGATGATCGCGATCGCGTGCTCGCCGACGAGCGAGGTGGCGAGCTGCGCGGCGACGTCGGGCTTGCCCTCGTCGTCGACGATCTCGATCTTCAGCGGCCGCCCCGCGACGCCGCCGCCGGCGTTGATGCGCTGTTCCGCGATCAGCAGCGCGTTGCGCTCCGGCTCGCCGAGCGGCGCGAACGCGCCCGTCGTCGAGAGGATCGCGCCGATCAGCACCGGCTCGCCTTTCGGCGCGGCGGCCGCCGCGCCGATCGATGAAAGCGTGAAAAAGCCTGTCAGCACTAAAGCTGCGGTTCGCGAGTTCATGTCTACCTCCGCGCCACAGATGCGTCGGCGGTGCGGGGCGTACCTTCGCGTCCGCGTAAAACGGCGCTCGCTCGCTACGCCGCCCGGGCGTGGAAGTCGAGTGCGACGCCGTTCATGCAGTAGCGCAGGCCCGTCGGCTTGGGGCCGTCGTCGAAGACGTGTCCGAGGTGGCCGCCGCAGCGGCGGCAGTGGACCTCGGTGCGGACCATGAAGAGCGAGGTGTCGCTCGTGGTCGCGACCGCGCCGGGGAGCGGCGCGTAGAAGCTCGGCCAACCGGTCCCGCTGTCGAACTTCGTTTTCGAATCGAACAAGGCCAGGGCGCAGCCGGCGCAGGCGTAGGTTCCGGGGCGCTTCTCGTGGTCGAGCGGGCTCGAGAACGGCGGCTCGGTGCCGTGGCGGCGCAGGACCTCGTACTGCTGCGGCTGCAGGATGGCTCGCCACTGCGCGTCCGAGCGGACGACCTCGAAGCTGCCGTCGGCCGCGGCCTCCGAGCGCTTCGCGAGTCCGAGTGCGGCAATCAAGGCGCCGAAGGCGCCGAAGAGCGAACGTCGCGTCAATTCCTTCATGGCTTCAGTGTACCCAGGCCGCGCCGTGCCGCCGGTGAGCCCGCTTACGCATGCTTCGGCCGCGCGACCGCCGAACCGTTCGACGATGAGCGAGTCAGTCTTATTGCGGTCCCAGCACGCCGGCGTATTGACGCTGACCTTCAACCGGCCCGAGAAACTCAACGCCTTGAACGTCGAGATGACGGCGGCCCTGCTCGAGGCGCTCGAGTTCGCCGAGCGTGAGAGAGCCGTGCGGGTCGTCGTGCTGCGGGGAAGCGGGCGCGGCTTCTCGGCGGGGCAAGATCTCGAGGAGTTCTTCGCTCTGCGGGCAAGCTCGAGCCGCTTCTCGGTCGCCGAACACTTGCGCGGCGGATACAACCTGGCCGTTCTGAAGATCCGCTCGCTCGAGAAGCCGGTGATCGCCGCGCTCAACGGCGTCGCGGCGGGCGTCGGGCTCTCGCTCGCCCTCGCCTGCGACCTGCGCATCGCCGGCGACGACGCCGCGATCACGCTGGGGTTCTCGAAGATCGGCCTGATCCCCGACGGCGGGGCCAGCCTCTTCCTGCCGCTGCTGGCGGGGTTCGGGCGCGGGCTGGAGCTGGCCTGGACGAGCGACCGGATCGACGCGCACGAAGCGCACCGGCTCGGCCTCGTCAACCGGGTCGTGACCGCGCCGACGCTGCCCGACGAGGCCGCGGCCTACGCGCAGAGCTTCACCGGCGTCTCGGCGGCGGCGCTGTCGCTGACCAAGCGCGCTTTCAACCGCGCGATGCTCCCGCATCTGGCAGCCTGGCTCGACGAGGAAGCGCGGATCCAGGAGGAAGCGGCGGCCGGGCCGGACCTGGCCGAAGGCATTCGCGCGTTCGCCGAAAAGCGCAAGCCCGCGTTCGCGCGGTGAGCCTGCCCGCCGCCGGCGCGGCCGAGCGCGGCCTCTTCGATCTGGACGGCAAGGTCGCGCTCGTCACCGGATCGACGCGCGGCATCGGCTTCGCGATCGCGCGCGAGTTCGTCCGGCACGGCGCGCGCGTCGTGGTCTCGAGCCGCAAGCACGAGGCCTGCGAAGCCGCGCGAGCCGCCCTCGTCGAAGCCGGCGGCGAAGCGCTCGCCGTCCCCTGCAACGTCAGCAGCAAGGACGAGCTGCAGTCGCTCGCCGGCGCGACCCTGGCGCAGTGGGGCAGGATCGACGTGCTCGTCTGCAACGCCGCGGTCAATCCGTACTACGGGCCGCTGGCCGGGCTCCCCGACGACGCCTACGAGAAGGTCATGGGGGCCAACGTGCGCTCGAACGTGTGGCTCTGCAACATGCTGCTGCCGGCGATGGCCGCCGGCGGCGGGGGCGCGGTGATCCTCATGTCGAGCATCGCCGGCTTGAAGGGTTCGCGCATGCTGGGCGTTTACGCGCTCTCCAAGGCCGCCGACGCGCAGCTGGCCCGCAACCTCGCGGTCGAGTGGGGCCCCAAGAACGTGCGCGCCAACTGTTTGGCGCCCGGCATCGTCCGGACCGACTTCGCTAAAGCGCTGTACGAGAATCCGGCCGTTTACGAGCAGACCCTGCGCCATTATCCCCTCGGCCGCTTGGGCGAAGTGGAGGACGTCGCCGGCGCCGCAGTGTTTTTGGCTTCGCGGGCCGGCGCCTTCGTCACCGGGCAGACCCTGGTGATCGACGGCGGTACGACGATCAGCGGGTTCGATTGAGCGCGGCGGCACCGTCGCCTGGAACGGCGCCCGGCCGCCCGGCCGGGCCGCGCCCCGGGCGCTCGCTCGCGGGGCCGGAGATTGGGACCGAGCGGGCGAATTCTATCTCACTGTCAGCACCAAGAACCAAGGGGTTTCCAGATATATGAGCGCCTATCAAGCACCACTGCGCGACTTCCAGTTCCTGCTCAAAGAGCTCGTCGACTTCGACAGTCTCGTCAAACTGCCGGGCTACGAGGAAGTCGCCGATATCGCCGACGCCGTCCTCGAGGAAGCCGGAAACTTTGCGAGCTCGCTGCTCGATCCGCTGAACGTCGTCGGCGATCGCGAGGGCTGCAAGTTTATCGACGGTGAAGTCAAGACTCCCAAAGGCTTCAAGGAAGCCTATCACACGTTCGCGGACGCGGGTTGGGTCGGGCTGGCCACCGAGCCGGAGTTCGGCGGCCAAGGGCTGCCGCAGCTCCTCTCGACCGCGACGCTCGAGATATGGAACGCGTCGAACATGGGCTTCGCCCTCGGGCCGCTCCTCAACCAGGGCGCGATCGAAGCGATCCTGCTGTGCGGCACCGAAGAGCAGAAGAAGCTCTACGTTCCCAACCTCGTTTCGGGCAAGTGGGCCGGAACGATGGACCTCACCGAGCCGAATGCCGGCTCCGATCTCGCCGCCGTCAGCACCAAGGCGGTCCCGAACGGCGACCACTACCTGCTCACCGGGCAGAAGATCTTCATCACCTACGGCGACCACGACATCACCGAGAACATCATCCACCTGACGCTGGCCCGCACGCCGACGGCGCCGCCCGGCATCAAGGGGATCTCGCTGTTCATCACGCCCAAGTTCCTGGTCAATCCCGACGGGTCGCTCGGCGCGCGCAACGACATCTGGTGCAGCGGCATCGAGCACAAGCTCGGCATCAACGCTTCGCCGACGTGTTCGCTCAACTACGGCGAGAAATCCGGCGGCGCGGTCGGCTACCTCGTCGGCGAAGAGAACGAGGGGCTCAAGTACATGTTCGTCATGATGAACTTGGCCCGCTTCTCCGTCGGCGTGCAGGGCTACGCGGCCGCGGACCGCGCCTTCCAAGCGGCCTTGCAGTATTCCAAGGAGCGCGTGCAGTCGAAGGACGTCGGCGTCAAGGATCCGGCGCCGGTGGCGATTCTCGCGCATCCCGACATCCGGCGCCTGCTGCTGGACGTCAAGTCGCAGGTCGAGGCGGCGCGCGCGCTCGCCTTCTACACGGCCGAAGCGATGGATCACTCGCACCTCAACCCCGATCCGGATAAGAAGGCGGAGGCTGCGGCGATCGTCGAGTTCTTCACGCCGATCGTCAAGGGCTGGTCGACGGAGATCGGGCCGCAGCTCACCTCCGAAGCGCTGCAGGTCTTCGGCGGAAGCGGGTACGTCGAAGAGACGGGTGCCGCGCAGTACTATCGCGACGTGCGCATCTGCTCGATCTACGAAGGCACGACGGCGATCCAGGCCAACGACCTGCTGGGGCGCAAGTTCTTGCGCGACTCCGGCAAGGTTGCGATCAAGGTCATCGGCCTCATCGGGGCGACGGCCAAGCAGCTCGAGGCCAGCTCCAACCCCGACGTCAAGGCGATCGGCGTCGAGCTGGGCAAAGGCGTCGCGGCGCTGACGCAAGCGTCGATGTGGCTGGGCGCCAACGCGCGCGCCGATCTGCGTCAGACATTCGCGGCCGCAGCCCCCTTCCTGATGCTCTGGGGTTACGTGGCGGGCGCCTGGCAGCTGGGGCGCTCGGCGCTCATCGCCGAGAAGAAGCTCGACGATCCGTTCTACGCGGCCAAGCTCGTGACGGCGCGCTACTACGCCGACCACGTGCTGCCCAAGGGGCTGGGCTATGCCCACGAAGTCACCGCGGGCGGTCCGACGACGATGGGCCTCAAGGACGAGCAGTTCGACCTCGACCGCAAGAGCCTGGCGCTGGCTTAGAGCGCCTCGCGGGAATCAAAGAGAGATCCGGCCGTGCGCGACGCACGGCCGGATCTTTTTTGGTGCACGATGCTTGCGGGCGCGCAAACGGCGCTGCCGCAGAGGATGCGGGTCAGGAAACGGAGGCGAGCTCCGGATAGCCGCCGCGGCGCTTGCGCAGCAGCTCGGTATTGAAGAAGAGCGGCGAGGAGATCAGGAAGTCCGCCGTCGAGCGGTTGCAGGCGGTCGGCACGTTGTAGAGCACGGCCAGGCGCAAGAGCGCTTTGACGTCGACGTCGTGCGGCTGCGAAGTGAGCGGGTCCCAGAAGAAGATGACGTAGTCGAGGCGCTTTTCGGCGAGCATGGCGCCGACCTGCGCGTCGCCGCCGGCCGGCCCCGAGAGCAAGCGCTCGATGGGCAGATCCGTCGCTTCGAACACGCGCTGGCCGGTCGTTCCGGTCGCGCACAGCTCGCAGCGAGAGAGCGTGTCCCGATTGAATTTCGCCCAGGCGGTGAGATCGGCCTTGCACGTATCGTGGGCGATGAGCGCCACGCGCGGCGCCGTCGATGCATGCCGGGGCCTCGTAGTATCCATGACAGGTGCATTGTACACTTATCTCGGGCAAATGCCAGCGCACGCCGGGGGCCGGCGCGCAGAAGAACGTTTGCTCGTGCGAATTTTGAGCGCCTCTGCGCCGATTTAATCCTACTCTCACGAATGAGATCGTGAGAGAGCGCACAAAAGTCGTCGACTTTTTCCTATCGTGCCCTGTCGAGCGCTTCGAGCGCGGCGGGATTGTCAAGGGCTGAAAGATCTCCCGGATCGAGCCCCAGATAACGCGCCCGGCCGACGCGGCGCATGATCTTCATGCTGCGCGTCTTGGGCAAGTCGTCGACGAACAGAATTTTCTTCGGGCGCAGCGATTTGCCGAGCATGCGGTCGGAGATGGCGAAGAGCTCGCCGCGCAGCGCCTCGGATTCGTCGGAACGTTTGCGCGCGACGACTAGAAGGATGACGACGTCGCCCTTGACGGCGTCGGGAACGGCGATCGCGGCGGCCTCCTTGACCGCGGGATGCGACTGGACCGCGTCCTCGAACTCGGCCGGCCCGACGCGCTTTCCGGCGACGTTGATCGTGTCGTCGCTGCGCCCGCGGATGAACCAGTAATCGAAATCGTCGATCCGCTCGACGCTGCACCAGTCGCCGTGCACCCACGTATCGGGAAAGCGCTCCCAATAGGTGGCGTGATAGCGCGCGTCGTCGGTCGCGTGCGCGTCGCCGCCCCAAAAACTCTGCGTCATGCCGACCCACGGCTCGCGCACGACCAGCTCTCCGACTTCGCCGCGCACCGGGTTGCCGGCGGGGTCGGTGACGTCGGCGACCATCCCGGGGACGGGTCCGTGGAACGAGTTGGGGACCAGCGGCAGCGTGGGGAAACAGCCGAGGATCCCGCCGCCCACTTCGGTTCCGCCCGAATAGTTGATGATCGGCGCGATGCCGCGGCCGACGTGGGTCGCATACCATTCCCAAGCCTCGGTGTTCCACGGCTCGCCCGAACTGCCCAAGATGCGCAGCGCCGAGAGGTCGTGCCGGTAGGGCGGCTCGTCGCCGTGCGCCATGAGCGCGCGGATCGCCGTCGGGGCGATGCCGAGGTGCGTCACCGCGTGCTGCGCGCAGACCGACCAGAGCCGGTCCGCCGCGGGATAGTCGGGCGTCCCCTCGTAGAGCATGCACGACGCGCCCAAGCCGAGCGCACCGAAGATCATGAAGGGGCCCATCATCCAGCCGAGGTCCGTGAACCACAGCATCTTGTCGCCGGGCTTCACGTCGAAGAGCAGGTGCTGGTCGATCATGTTCTTGAGCGGGAAGCCCGCGTGCACGTGGCGCGCGCCCTTGGGCTTGCCGGTGCTGCCCGAGGTGTAGAGCAGCAGATAGGGGTCGTTGGCGAGGGTGCGCTCGTAGGTCGGGAGCGGCGTCGCGGCGGCGACGGCTTCGGCCCATTCGCGGTCGCGGCCGGGCTGCATCGGCACGTCGAGTCCGGTCCGCCGGAAGACGAGGACCGACGTGACGGAGGGCGCGGCGCGCAGGGCCTCGTCGGCGACGTGCTTCATCGCCACGGGCTTGCCGCGCCGGTTCACGCCGTCGGCGGTGAGCAGCACCTTCGCGTTCGCGTCGTGCAGCCGCATGGCGAGCGCGTCGGGGCCGTAGCCGGAGAAGGCCGGGACGGCGACGGCGCCCGCGTAGCCGATCGCGAGCAGCGCGATCGCCGCTTCGGGGACCATCGGCATGAAGATTCCGACCGCGTCGCCCGGCCCGACGCCGCACGCGCGCAGCGCGCCCGCGAGCTTGCGCACTTCGTCGCGCAGCTCGCTGAAGGTCAGGCTGCGGACCTCTCCGTCTTCGCCTTCCCAGTCGAGGGCCGTGCTCGCGCCCCGGCCGGCGTCGACGTGACGGTCCAGACAGTTGGCCGGAACGCTGAAGCGCGCGCCAACGAAAAATCGCGCGAAGGCCTTGCCGCGGGAAAGGTCGAGTAACTGCCTGTACGGCTCGTCCCAGCGCAGGCCGAGCTCGCTCAGCAGCACTTCGTAGAAGCCCGGCAAATCGGCGGCGACCTTGGCCAGCGCCGAGGGATAATCCGGCACGCCGAAACGCGCGAAAAAGCGCGTGACGTTCGCTTCCGCGACGAGTTGCGGCGAGGGCAGCCAGCGATCGACGATCGGGATCGTGCTCATGTGAAGGGCGCAGCTCCGTTCTAGCCTGGGACGAGCGTCGTTCGTGCTCGCTTGGCTAGAAACTCGTGTTCCCCCCTGCTGCCGGGGGCGAGCTCGCGCGGGCCGCGAGCCCGAGGGTCACACGGTCTGCACGGCCGGCTGCGGGCAACGGGGCGCGGGCGCGCCCGAAGCGGCCCGCAGGGCTTTGGCGCGCGCCCGCGCTCGGAGCGGCTGGGGACGTTCGACGATCCAGCCGAGCCGTTCTGTTTCGCGGCTGTCCGCGCCGAAGCGGATTGCCAGGACCGCTAGGAGAGCCAAACTCCCCGTCAGCACCATCACGACCATCGTTCGTTCCCTCCCGCAAGTCCTGGAAGGATCGTAGCACCGCGGAAGTATTATGGCTTACGATTGTTTCGATGAGTTCGATCGTTCCAACCGATAGGAGGACGAGGTGGAGCTGCGGCAATTGACGATCTTCCAGGCGGTTGCGAAGACGCTCAGCTTCACCCGCGCGGCCGAGCATCTCTCGTACTCCCAATCCAACGTCACCTCGCAGGTCCAGGCGCTCGAGCACGAGTTCGGGACGCCGCTCTTCGAACGGCTGGGGCGGCGCGTCGTGCTGACCGAAGCGGGGACGCGCTTCCTGCCCTACGCCGAGCGCCTCATCCAGCTCGCCGCCGAGGCGCGCAGCGCGATGACCGAAGGGGCCGAGCCGGGCGGGTCGCTGATGATCGGCGCCTGCGAAGTGCTCTGCACCTACCGGCTGCCCGCCGTGCTGCAATCTTTCCGCAAGCGCTTTCCGAACGTCAAGCTGGCCATCGACTCGACGCACTGCAGCGACCTTCCGGCGAAGCTCTCGCGCGGCGCCATCGACATGGCCTTCATCTTCGACCGCTACGAGCTGACCGACGAGTTCGAGCACGAGGAGCTGGCGACGGAGCCCCTGACGCTGGTCGTCCCGGCCGACCACCGGCTGAGCTCGCAAGGCAGCATCCCGCTGCGGGCGCTCGACGGCGAGCGCTTGCTGGTCAATCAGCCCGGCTGCGGCCACCGCGAGTTCTTGGAAGACGCGCTGGCGCGCAGCGGGACGCGCGTCGACCTGCCGCTCGAGTTCAACAGCGACGAGGCGATCAAGCAGTGCGTGCGCTCGGGGATCGGCGTGGCCTTCTTGCCTCTGCTGACGGTGCGCGACGAGCTCGAGGCGGGGACGCTCGTCGCCCTCGACGTGATCGGCCTGGAAGTGTCGATGCCGCTGCGCGTCGCCTGGCACAAGCACAAGTGGCACTCGCCCGCCTTCGACGCGTTCGTCGCGCTGGCGAAGGAGCGGCTGCGGCGCCCGGCCGATACTTCGCCCGACGCGCTCGCGAGCTGAGCGCCGAAAGGAACGACATGTCCGTCGCGACCTCGTGGGTCGAGATCCCGGTCGATGGTTCCATCATGCCGAGCTTCCTCGCCGTCCCCGAAGGCGGCGGCAAGCGCGGGGCCGTCATCGTCATCCAAGAGATCTTCGGCGTGAACGCCGACATCCGCAAGCTCGCCGAAGTCGCCGCCTCGGCCGGCTACGACGCACTCGCTCCGGCCGTCTTCCATCGCACCGATCCCTATTTCGATGCGTCGCACGACGAGGAAGGCTTCGCCAAGGGCCGGGCCGCCGCCGCCGCGACGGCGCCCGAGACGCTGAGGCACGATCTGGACGCGGCGCTCGGATGGCTGCGCGGGCGGGCCGACCACAACGGCAAGATCGCGACCTGGGGTTTCTGCTTCGGCGGCTCGGCGGCGTTCTTCTCGGCGACGCTTCCCGGCATCGACGCCGCGGTCTCGTTCTACGGTGCGCAGACCGTGCGCGCCAGGGACGGCGGTCCGGGCTTCATCACCCTCGCGCCGCAGCTTCGAGCGCCGCTCTTCTTCGCATTCGGCGGCAAAGACCCGCACATCACGCGCGAGGACCGCGAAGCGATCCGCCGCGCGCTCGACGAGAACGGAAAGCCGTACGTCATGCGCGTCTACGAGGACGAGGACCACGGTTTCTTCCGGGAAGGTCCGGACGGCAACGCGGGCTCGCGCAGCGTCTGGCCCGAGGTCCAGGCGTTCCTGGCCGAGCGCCTCGCCGGCTGAGCGGCCGGCGAGGCGCGGCGCCGGGAGCTAGTGCTGCCAGCGAATGACGCGGGCCTCGAGCGGGACGACGGCTTGGGGATGCTCGGGGATGGCGCGCACGGTAAAGTCCGCGAGCGGGCGCTTCGTCTCGATCGTGGCGGCGTACTCGAGAAAGCCGTCGCCGAGCGGACGGCCCGTCGGCTGCAGCACGCAGCGCTCGGGCCGGTCGTAATCGGGACCGTCGGCGTAGAGCTCGACGCGGATGTCGCTTGCGTCGAGCATGCCGACGTGGACCGGTATCTCGAAGGTGAACGCGCCTTCCTCACCCAGGGTCACGCGCTCGTGGCCGAACGAGACTTGCGGCCAAAGCGTGTCGAGCGAATGGTTCCAGGCGGTCAGCTCCTTGGCGAGCCGGCAATGCTGATCGGTGCGCGCTTTGAACGCCGCCGCCGCGGGCAGATAGAACTCGTTCACGTATTGGCGGACCATGCGATTGGCCGAGTAGCGCGGCGTCAGCGTCGCCATGCTGCGCCGCATCTTCGCGACCCAGGCGAGAGGGATGCCGCGCGCGTCGCGATCGTAGAATTCGGAGACGATCTCGTTTTCGAGACACGAATAGTACGCTTGGGTGTCGGCCCAATCGCCGGTGTCGCGGCCCGTCGGGTCGCCGATCGCCCAGCCGGCTTCCGGTGAATAGCCTTCGACCCACCAGCCGTCGAGCTGCGAGAGGTTCAGCCCGCCGTTGACGAGCACTTTCATGCCGCTCGTCCCGCTCGCTTCCCACGGCGGGCGCGGATTGTTCAGCCACAGATCGACGCCTTGGACGAGCTCCTTGGCCAGCGAGATGTCGTAGTCGGCCAAGAAGACGACCCGGCCGCGCACTTCGGGGCGCCGGGCGAAATCGACCCAGGCCTTGATGAGGGCCTTGCCGTCGCCGTCGAGCGGGTGAGCTTTGCCCGCGACGATCAACTGCACGGGGCGCTTGTGATCGGTCAGGATGCGGATCAGCCGCGCGGTGTCCGAGAGGAGCAGCGTCGCGCGCTTGTACGGCGCGAAGCGGCGCGCGAAGCCGATGGTGAGCACGTCCGGATCGAGCGCGATGCGTGCGGCGTGGATGCTCTCGGGCGACGCCGCCATGCCGCGCAGCTGCTGGGCGAGCTTCCTGCGCACGAACTCGACCAGCTTGGCGCGCCCGGCGGTCCGCATGGCCCAGAGCTGCGCGTCGTCGATGCCGGCGAATTGCGCTTCGCTCGGGTCGACCCCGTCGCGCCAGCGCTCGCCCCCGGCGGCTTGGGTCCAGACACGGTCGGCCTCGTCGGAATCCCACGACGGCGTGTGGACCCCGTTGGTGACGTAGCCGATCGGAACCTCGGCCTGCGGCCAGCGGGGGAAGAGCCCTTGAAAGATCGCGCGGCTCACCTCGCCGTGACGCATGCTCACGCCGTTGACCGCTCCGCTCCCGCGGATCGCCAGATACGGCATCGTGAAGGGCTCGTCGGGCGCCGAACCGGTGCGGCCCAAGGCGAGCAGGCCGTTGAGGCCGATTCCGAGCTCTTCGGCGTACGAGCCCAGATACTGGGCGACCAGCGAGGGGACGAAGCGGTCGAGCCCGGCTTGCACCGCCGTGTGCGTCGTGAAGACGTTGCCGCCGCGCGTCGCGGTCAGGGCCGCCTCGAAGGGGATGCGTTCGGCGGTCATCAGATCGCGGGCCCGCTCGAGGACGACGAGCCCGGCGTGGCCCTCGTTGAGATGGCAGACGTCGACCGGGATGTCGAGCGCCCGCAGCAGCCGCCAGCCGCCGATGCCCAGCACGATCTCCTGCTCGAGACGGACCTCGGGGCCGCCGCCGTAGAGTTCGGCGGTGATGCCGTGATCGGCGGGGGTGTTCTCGGGGACGTTGGTGTCGAGCAGCAGCAGCGAGACGCGTCCGACGTTGGCGCGCCAGGCGCGCAGGTAGACGGTGCGCCCGGGCATCTCGATCGCGATCCGCAAGCGCGAGCCGTCGCGCCCGTAGACCTGCGTGATCGGGATCTCGGCCGGGTTGGTCGAGGGGTAGAGCTCGAGCTGGCGTCCCTGGGCGTCGAGCGTTTGGCGGAAGTAGCCGCGCTGGTAGAGCAGCCCGACGCCGACCAGCGGCACGCCGAGATCGCTCGAGGACTTGAGGTGGTCGCCGGCCAGGACGCCCAAACCTCCGGCGTAGATCGGCAGCGCCTCGGTCAGGCCGAACTCCATGCTGAAATAGGCGATCGTCCGTATCCCGCTCGCGGCGTGCGCTTGGTCGTACCAGCTCGGGGTCGAGAGCGCGGCTGCGCGGTCGACCAAGCATTGCTGCAGGAGTTCGTTGAACTCGACGTCCTCGGCCAGGACGTCGAGGGTCCGGCGGTCGACGGATTGGAGGACCAGCCAAGCGTTCCCGGTCGCCTCCCACAGCACGTAGTTGAGCCGGCGCCAGAGCTTGGCGGCGTTGCGGTTCCACGACCAGCGCAGATCGAGCGCGAGTTCGGAGAGCCCTTCGAGGCTCGCTGGTAACGTCACGTGGCGAATCCTACCGTTCTAGTAACTGCAGCTGCAAGGAAAGGTGCCGGCCGCCGCGCGCGATTCGAGCAGGCGGGCGCACCGTGTCGGTAATCGGCGGCCGGCCGGGCGATTCCCTCATCCCAAAGCCGCTAGCCGCCGTTTCCAGGCGCACGCGACCGAGGAACGCGATTGCCGGCAAGCCGAAGGCTCGTGGAATTCGCTTGCCGGACTCCCGCCTGAGGCTTTTCGCCATGCCGACCGAACTCCGTTCCGACGCCGCTGAGCTCCACGAGCGGCTCAAGGCCTTCATGCGCGAGGTGGTCGAGCCGGGCGAGCGCCTCTACCGCGAGCAGCACGCGGCGGCGCCCGATCGCTGGTCGATCCCGCCGGTGATGGAGGAGATGAAGGCGCGCGCCCGGGCCGCGGGCCTTTGGAACCTGTTCCTGCCGGAGAGCGAGTACGGCGCGGGCCTGCGGAACCGCGAGTACGCGCCGCTGTGCGAGACGATGGGGCGTTCGCTCATCGCGCCCGAGGTCTTCAATTGCAACGCTCCGGACACCGGGAACATGGAAGTTCTGGTGCGCTACGGGACGCCCGCGCAGAAGGAACGCTGGCTGCGTCCGCTGCTCGCGGGTGAGATCCGCTCGGCGTTCGCGATGACGGAGCCCGGCGTCGCCTCGTCCGACGCGACCAACATCGAGGCGGCGATCGAGCGCGACGGCGACCACTACGCGGTCAACGGGCGCAAGTGGTGGACGACCGGAGCGATGGACCCGCGCTGCAAGATCCTCATCGTCATGGGCAAGACCGATCCGGGCGCGCCCCGCCACTTGCAGCAGTCGATGATCCTGGTGCCGGCCGACACGCCCGGCGTGCGCATCGTCCGCGCGCTCGACGTGTTCGGTTACGACAGCGCGCCGCACGGCCACGCCGAGGTCCTCTTCGAAAACGTGCGCGTCCCGCGGGAGAACCTCTTGCTGGGCGAAGGCCGCGGGTTCGAGATCGCGCAGGGGCGGCTGGGACCCGGCCGCATCCACCATTGCATGCGTTCGATCGGCGCCGCCGAGCGGGCGCTCGAGGCGATGTGCGAGCGCGTGGCGCGCCGTAGCGCCTTCGGCAAGCCGCTCGCCGCGCAAGGCGTCGTCCGCGAGTGGATCGCCGATTCACGCATCGAGATCGATCAGGCGCGGCTCCTGGTGCTGCACGCGGCGGCGACGATGGACGAGCTGGGAAACAAGGCGGCGCGAGCCGAGATCGCGATGATCAAGGTCGTCGCACCCAACGTCGCGCTGCGGGTGATCGACCGTGCCGTTCAGGCGCACGGCGGGGCGGGCGTCTGCGGAGATTTCGGCCTGGCCCACCTTTGGGCCGAGCAGCGCACGCTGCGCATCGCCGACGGTCCCGACGAAGTGCACCGCGAGTCGATCGCCAAACTCGAGCTGCGCAAAGCTGCCGCGCGCCTCTCCAACGGAAGTGCCGAACCTCCCGGCGGCGGGAAACGTTATGGTTCGTAGTAAGGTCCGTTTTCGTTGGAAGTATTCTCGTAAGTGTTAAGGAGATTCTCAGAATGAACGCTTTCCGCTCTCGCCGCCGGCGCAGCGTCCGCGAAGGAACGTTCGCGTTCGCGCTGGTGCTCGCCGCGGCGGTCGGCCTGGCATCTGCCCCGGTGATGGCGGCTTCGGCGATCCCGGCCGGAACGAACGTCTTCGGCCTCCTCTCGACCACGCTGGACACGGCCAAGGTCAACATCGGCGACGGCTTCTCGCTGCAAGTGATCCGTCCGTATCCCGACGACGACGCCTCGTACGCCGGCGCCTACGTGCGCGGTCACGTGGCGAACGTCGTGCGCGCGGGGCAAAATCGCAAGCCCGAGCTCGACCTCGCCTTCGACAGCATCGTGCTCCCGAGCGGCGCCTCGGCGCCGCTCACGGGGCACGTCGTCAAGCTCGTGCAGAAGCAGAAGAGCGCCGTCGGCCAGCAGGCCGCCGGGGCAGGCGTCGGCATGATCGTCGGCAACATCCTCGGCAAGTCGGTCTTCCACACGGGTCTGGGCGGCTTGGCCGGCGCGGCCGGCGGCTTCGCCTATGCCAACAACCTGAGGACGAACTTCACCGTGCCCGAGGGATCCACGGTGACGCTCCAAGTCGATCAAGAGGTGCCGCGTCCGCAGGCGCGCCGTTGACCGCCGACCCCGCGCCGGGTCGAGAGACGAGCTCGCCGCTCGACGCCGTCCGTGACGGCGTCGAGCGGTTCGTTTCCGAGCGGCTCGGCCGCGCGGTCCGCGTCGAACGCTTGGAGCTGCTCGCCGGCGGGGCCTCGCGGGAAGCGTGGGCCGTCGACCTCGCGCTCGGCGGCGGCGCGAGTGCCGGCGAGCGTCTGGAACTCGTCCTGCGCCGCGATCTGGGCGGCGTGCTCACGCTGGTGACGCTCGACCGCCCCACCGAATTCTCCGTGATCTCGGCCGCCTACGATTCCGGCGTCCCGGTGCCGCGCCCGTATTTCGAGCCGGTCGCGGTCGCGGGGAAACCGGCCTTTTTCATGCAGCGCGTGGCGGGTGAGGCGGTCGGCCGGCGCGTAGCGAGCGACCCGGCGCTGGCGCGGGCGCGCGAGCTGCTCCCCGCTCAGTTGGCGGAGGCGCTGGCCGCGATCCATCGCGTCGACTACCGTGCGCGCGGACTCGAGCCGCGGCTGCAGCATCCGCAGCCGGACCAGAGCGCCGTCGCGGTCGAAATCGAGCGGCTCTACCGCGAGCTCGACGCGGTCGACGAGCCGCACCCGGCGCTGGAACTCGCCTTGCGCCGCCTGGTCTGCGACGAGCCCGCTCCGCAAGCGCGCACCACGCTCGTCCACGGCGACTTCCGCATCGGCAACGTGCTGGTCGGGGAGGACGGTCTGCGCGCCGTGCTCGATTGGGAGTTCGCCCACGCCGGCGATCCTTACGAGGATTTGGCATGGTTCTGCGTGCGCGCTTGGCGTTTCGGCAACGACGCGCTCGAGGCCGGCGGGATCGCCGCGCGCGAGACGTGGCTTCGCGCGTACGAGCGGGCGAGCGGCGAACGCGTCGACCGGGCGCGCGTCGCCTACATGGAGCTGCTGGGCAACGTGAAGTGGGCGATCGGCACGCTGATGCAGGCGCGCCGTCACCTCAGCGGCGTCGAGCCGAGCATCGAGTTCGCGAGCTTGGGGCGCCTCTGCGCGGAGATGGAGTACGAGGCGCTCCGCCTGCTCGAAGCCCGCGGCGGGTCGCCGCTCTGAGCCTGCACGACCGTCCCACGCTGCGGGAGCTGCTCGAGGCGGTGTGCGGTTACATCGAAGCCGAAGTCGTCCCCGCCGCTTCCGGCCGGCGCGCGCGCTTTCGCGCCCTCATCGCGGCCAACGTCTTGCGGATCGCCCTGCGCGAACTGGCGGCGGGAGCGGCCGACGACGCGGCAGAGGAAGCGCTCTTCGAGGCGCTCGGGCTGCGCGAGGGGACGCTCGGCGAGCGGCGCCGCGAGCTGTCGCGCCGCATCCGCGCGGGAGAGTGCGACGAGGGGCCGGCGCGCGACGGTGCGCTCGCCTACGCGCGCGAGAGCGTGCGCCGCAAGCTCGCCGTGGCCAACCCGCGCTTCATCGTGCGGGTGGAAGGAGCGTAGCCTCGCCGTCGCTCGCCAATTTGGCGTAGAGCGCGAGGTCGCGGTACGCGCCGTGCAAGAGGTACGCGTCGCGCAGGATCCCTTCGAAGAGGTAGCCGGAACGCTCCGCGACGGCGCGGCTGGGCAGGTTCTGGGCGACGGCGCGGATCTCCAAACGGTGGATGTCGAGCCGCGTGAAGGCGTGGCTGCCCAGCCGCGCGACGGCGCGCGTGACGACGCCGCGCCCGCGCGCTTGGGGCGCGAGCCAATACCCGACGTGAGCGCTGCGCACGAGCCACTCGAGATGGTGCAGCCCGATCGAACCGGCGAGCGCGCCGTTGATGGAGATCGAATAATCGAAAGCGGCGTGCTGCTCGAATTGCGCCGCGGCGAACTGGATGTAGCGGCGCATGTCGCTCCGCGAGCGCGTCGCGTCGACCCAGCCGAGCCATCGCCGCAGCTCCGAGCGATTGCGCTCGACCAGCGCGAAGAGCTCGTCGGCGTCTCCGGCGTGCCGGGGGATGAGGGTGATCTCGTCGTCGACCACGAGCGTCGCGTCGCCCAGTTTCATCCGGCGGCTCCCGCGCGCTCGCGCCGGGGCATCGCAGGGGAGATCCGCTCGCCCTGGCCCGCGGCCAAGGCGCCGCTCCCGCTCGCGTGCGCCGTCCCTCTGAAGGCCAGGAAAGTCACGCTATTCCGCGATAGAGTGAGGCCCTGATGAAAAGCGTAGCCGGATTCGGCCTGCGGCTCGGGGCCGCGTTGGCGCTGGGGCTGTCGCCGCTGTGCGCGGCCGCGGCGGAGAACGCGCCGACGCCTGCCTTTGATGCCTTCCAGAAAGCGTGGAGTTCGATCGACAACTACCACGAGACGATCGTCGTTCACGAGATCTATCAGAACAAGACGCAAGACAGAACCTACGATTACAGCTTCAAGAAGCCGAGTTTCGCGCACATCGAGGTGACGGCGGGTCCCGGCCGGGGAAGCGGTGCCGTCTGGCGCGGCGGGGATACGGTGAAGGGCCACCAGGGCGGTTTTCTGTCGATGGTGCGACTGAACGTTTCGATCAACGACGGGCGGGCGACCTCCCTGCGCGGCGACACGATCGACGTCGCCTCCTTCGCATACGAACTCAGACACTTTCTCGAGACGCCGGGAACCCTGAGCGAGGACCCCGGTCCGACGATCGAAGGCGTCGTGACGACCGCGGTGACCCTCGCGGTCGCCGATCCGAGCAAGAACAAAGACGTCTCCAAGGACGTGCTCGACATCTCGAACGAGACCCACCTGCCCGTGCGGCGCGAGCAATACGCGGGGGAAACGCTCGTCAAGACGGAGACGTTTCGCAACGTGCAGCTCAACCCGGGGCTCAAGTCCTCGGATTTCTGAAAGAGTCGCCTCGTGATCACCGCCTTCATCCTGCTGACGGCCCAACCGGGTCGCGTCCAGCCGCTCGCCGACGGCTTGCTCGAAGTGCCGGGCATCGCCGAAGTCTACAGCGTCGCCGGTCCCTTCGACCTCGTCGCGATCGCGCGCGTGCGCCGTCACGAGGACCTGGCCGCGCTCGTGACCGAGCACGTCGCCGGCCTCGAAGGGATCGTGAGGACCGAGAGCTTGATCGCGTTTCGGGCGTACTCGAAACGCGATCTCGGCCTCATGTGGGATCTCGGCGAATAAGCGAATGACCGGTCAGCCCGGGACGAGAACGACCTTCCCGGGCCTGCCCTCCTCGACGCGCTGGTACGCGCTGACCGCGTCCGCGAAGGCGTAGCTCGCGTCGATGTGCGGCGGCCGCAGCGAGCCGTTCTCGAAGAGCGGGGCGAGCCGGCGCAGCACTTCGGCGCCTCTGAGAACGTCGATCGCGCCCGTGTTCAGACCCAACAGCGCGAGGCGCCGGCGGTAGAGCGAGAACAGGTCGAGCGTCACCTCGCTCCCGCCGAAGCTGACGCTGTACACGACCGAACGTCCTCCGTCGGCCAGCGACTGCAGGAGCGGCTGCACGATCGCGGCGCCGACGCCGTTGAGCGCGAGCGCCGCCCGTTTGCCGCCGGTCGCTTCGTTGACCACGTCGACGAGATCGTTGCGGTCGGACTGCGCGATCGCGGCGACCTTGTACCGATCGATGTGCTCGCGTTCCCCGGCGTCTTTCACGAGTGCGATCACGCGCGCGCCGCGCGCCGTCGCGAGCCCGATCGCCGCGTCGCCGACCGCGCCGGCCGCGCCCGAGACGATGACCCACTCGCCGGCTTCCAAGTGCCCCAACTCGACGATCGCGTACCACGCGGTGAGAAACGGCGTGCCCACCGCCGCGGCTTCTTCGGCGCTGAGATTGTTCGGACGCAGCGCCACGGCGGCCGCCGGGATGACGATGTACTCGGCGTGGGCGCCGTCGCGCGTGAAGCCGAGATCGCCGCCCGTTCCCCACACCTTCGCACCGACCAGATCGCTCGGCCCTTCGCAGACCGTGCCGGCGAAATCGCGGCCGACGATGCGCGGAAGCGAGGTCGACGGGAAGCGTCCGCGCACGTTGAAGACGTCGCTCGGGTTGATGCCGGCGGCTTCGATCTTCACGCGAACCTGGGCCGGGCCTAACTCCGCCGGCGCAACCTCGCGCAGCTTGAGCGTTTCGGTGAGTGCGCCGAAATCATATATCTGTAAAGCCCGCAACGCTCGTGCGCCTTTCTTGACGAGTGTGGATGTTCCGCGTCCAGTTCTCCGGCGCCGCGAAGCGACCCCCCGGCGAGGCGCGGGGCGCGGCGCAGACCGGCTGCGCCCGTCAAGAGAACAGAGCGAGTTGCGCGTCGTTCTCGAGATACTCGGCGTCGATCCCGAGCTTGCGCAGGCGCAGCGTGAAGTCGCGCCAGCCGTGGTTGAGCAGCACCTTGTGCGGCTGCGCGAGCTCGACGTAACGCAGCAACGAAGGGAAGTCGGCGTGATCTGAGAGCGGGAAAGCGGTATCGGTTCGGAAGGAGTGCCGGGCGCCGCGGGCGATCGCCCAACCGGTCAGGGCGGCGGTTCTGATCGGCCGGCCGCGGACGGCCTTGGGCAGAGCGCGGCCCGAAGGCGGCCAGAGCAGCACGCGCGCGCCGTCGAAGGCGTCGGCATCGTAGCGTTCGTACGCCGGCAACGCGACGCCCGCTCGTTCGTAAAGGCACGCCATCTCCGCGATCGCGCCGTGCGCTGCGAGCGGCAAGCCGGCTCGTCCGAGGATCGCCAGCGCCTCCTGCGCCTTGCCCAGCGAGTAGGCGTAGAAGATCGGAACGGCGCCGTCCTCGAGGGCCCGCCGCGCCCAGCCGACCATCGCCCCCGCGACCTCGGCGCGCGGCGGAAAGACGTATTGCGGCCGGCCGTACGTGCACTCCATCAAGACGAGATCGCAGCGCTTCACCTCGGCCGCTTCGGCCGTATACGACGGCTCGAGGTTGAAATCGCCGGTGTAGACGAAGCGTCCGGCCTCGCCTTCGATGAGGAGCTGCGAGCTGCCGAGCACGTGGCCGGCCGCGAAGAGCGAGAGCCGGTAGGCGCCGATCTCCCAGGGCTCGTTGAAGGCGTGGGTCTCGTAGACCGTCGCTTCGCCGCGCCGCCCGAAGCGCAGGGCGCACACGCGGGCATTGTTCGGCGAGGTGATGACGAGGTCGTGGACGCGCGCGTGATCCGCGTGACCGTGCGACACGTAGCAGCGGCGTCGCGCGCTCGTCGAGTCGATCCAGAGGTCGAGCGCTGCGACGTAGAGGGATTTTCCGGCGAGGGAGAACATCGAGTGGGAACGTACGTTCGATCGGGGCGCGTCCCCGGCCTCCGGCGCGCAAGCGCAACGTGAGGAACGAGTGCACGGTTGTATCCGTCACAGAGCTGCACGGGGAGCACGAATGGCACGCATCTATGAAAATCTGGCCGACACGGTCGGCAACACGCCGCTGGTCAAGGTTCCGCGCCTCAACAAGGGGATCGCCGGCACGGTCCTGGTCAAGCTCGAGTCCTTCAACCCCGCCGGGAGCGTCAAGGACCGTATCGGGGTGGCGATGATCGAAGCCGCCGAGCGCGACGGCCGGCTGCGCCCCGACACGGTGATCATCGAACCGACCAGCGGCAACACCGGCATCGCGCTGGCCTTCGTGGCGGCGGCCAAAGGCTATCCGCTCATCCTCACCATGCCCGAGACGATGACCCTCGAGCGGCGCAATCTGCTCAAAGCCTACGGCGCGCAGCTCGTGCTCACGCCGGGCGCCGAGGGGATGCCCGGGGCGATCCGTAAGGCCGAAGAGATCCGCGCGAGCAACCCGGCCAAGTACTTCCAGCCGCAGCAGTTCAACAATCCGGCCAACCCCGAGATCCACCGCAAGACGACCGCCGAGGAGATCTGGCGCGACACCGACGGCAACGTCGATGCCATCGTCTCGGCGGTCGGGACGGGCGGCACGATCACCGGCGTCGGCGAGGTGATCAAGTCGCGCAAGCCCGGCTTCTACGTCGTCGCGGTCGAGCCCGACGCCTCGCCGGTCCTCTCGGGCGGCAAGCCGGGCCCGCACAAGATCCAGGGGACGGGCGCGGGCTTCGTGCCGGCGATCCTCAACACGAAGATCTACGACGAGATCGTCCGCGTGACCAACGAGGACGCGATCGCGACGGCGCGGCGCGCGGCCCGCGAGGAAGGCCTGCTGGTCGGCATCTCGGCCGGCGCGAACATCTTCGCGGCGCTGCAGCTGGCGGCGCGCCCCGAGTTCGCCGGCAAGACGATCGTGACGATCGGCTGCGATACGGGCGAACGCTATCTCTCCAACCCGGTCTTCTCCGAACAGGAAGCCCACATCGTCGACAGCGCGCTCGTCCCCGCGTAACCGCCCGCCGCGACGACGAGGAAGCCCCGCAAGCGCTGCGCCTGCGGGGCTTCTTTTCTTGCTGAGGCCTTCGGTTTCAGCTCTTGGAGGGAAGCTGTCCCTGAACGCCTTCGACGAAAAAGTCCATGCTCTGGATCTCGTCGTCGGTCATCGCTTTGCCGGCCGGCACGCGCACGGTCCCGGTGTTGTCGATCAGCGGCCCGGTGAACGGCTGCAGCTTGCCCGAGACGATCTCCCGGCTGCGCTCGGCGACCAGCCCCTTCACCGGCGCGGGGATCGCGGGGTTCAGCGGCGCCAGGGCGATCATGCCCGCCTTGATGCCGCCCCACACGTCGGTCGATTTCCAGGTGCCTGCCAGCACCTCTCGAGCGACTTTCGTGTAGTAATCGCCCCACTGCATCAGCGTCGCCGTGAGCTGCTTCTTCGGCGCGTACTTCGTCATGTCCGAATTGTAGGAGAGAACCCACACGCCTTTCTCCTCGGCGGTCTGCGCGACGCTGGTCGAGTCGGTGTGGTGGGTCACGACGTCGGCACCTTGCGAGATCAGGGTCGTCGTCGCTTCGCGCTCCTTCCCCGGATCGTACCACGAGTTCACCCAGATCACTTTGACCGTCGTCTTCGGGTTGACGCTGCGCGCGCCGAGTTCGAAGGCGTTGATCCCCTGCACGACCTCGGGGATCGGGAAGGCCGCGACGTAACCGATCACGTTCGACTTCGTCATCTTCCCGGCGATCACGCCGGTCAGATAGCGGCCCTCGTAAAAGCGCGCGTTGTACGTGCCGACGTTCTTGGCGCGCTTGTACCCGGTCGCCTGTTCGAAAGTGACGCCGGGAAACTGCTGTGCCACCTTGACCGTCGGGTTCATGTAGCTGAACGACGTCGTGAAGATGAGCTTGTAGCCGTTGGAAGCGAAGTTGCGGATGACGCGTTCGGAATCCGCGCCCTCGGGCACGTTTTCGACGATGCTGGACTGCACTTTGCCGGCCAGCGCCTTCTCCATCTGCTTGCGCCCGATGTCGTGCTGGTAGGACCAGCCCGCGTCGCCGATCGGGCTCACGTATACGAAGCCCACCTTAATGGGTTGTTGCGCGGCGCGCCCCGGGAGTGCCGCCGCGGGTGCGAGCAAGAGCGTCGCGGCGAGACCGATGGCAGCGGCGCGAGTGAAGCGCCTTGGGGTTCCCATGTTTGACTCCTGTTCGAGACGGATTCGGAAGAAACGTATGAAGCCTGCCCCAGCGGCGCTCAGCCGTCGGGGTGATAGGATAGACCGAGCGAAACGGGTGCGTTGAGCCTGATCGTGTTCGGGTTGCGCGAGATCGCCGCCAAGACGACGATCGTCGCGAGGTAGGGCAGAGCCGAGAGAAACTGCGAGGGGACCGCGACACCCGCGCCCTGCGCGAAGAGCTGCGCGATCGTCACGCCGCCGAAGAGATACGCGCCGAGCAAGACGCGCACGGGCCGCCAGGTCGCGAAAACGACGAGTCCGAGCGCGATCCAGCCCCGGCCGGCGGTCATGTTCTCGACCCAGGTCGGCGTGTAGATGAGCGAAAGATACGCACCGCCGAGGCCGGCCATCGCGCCGCCGAAGATCGCGGCCAAGTAACGGATCGGTATCACGTGGTAGCCGATCGCATGGGCCGAGGCCGGCGACTCGCCGACCGCACGCAGCACGAGCCCGGCGCGCGTCTTGTAGAGGAACCAGCTCACCAGCGCCAGCAGCGCCCACGAACAGTAGACCAGGGCCTGCTGCGAGAACAGGATCGGCCCCACCAACGGGATGTCGCCCAACAACGGAACGTGCAGGGGCGGCGGGCTGGTCAGCGTGACGGTCTGAAAGCTGCGGCCCGCGAACGCGCTCAGGCCGGCACCGAAGATCGAGAGCGCCAGACCCGAGGCGACCTGGTTCGCCAGCAGCGTCAAGGTGAACGCGCAGAACAAGAGCGCCATCGCACCGCCCGCCAGCATGCTCGCGCCGATGCCCAGCCACTCGTTGCCCGTCGCGACCGTCACCGCGAAGGCGGCGACGGCGCCGACGAGCATCATCCCGTCGACGCCGAGGTTCAGCACGCCCGACTTCTCGGTGACGAGTTCTCCCAGCGCAGCGAAGACGAGCGGCGTCCCCGCGCCGATCGTCGCCACCGCGATCGGCACGACGAGATCGCTCATGCGGCGCTCGCCGGCGCGCCGCGGGCGGTACGCCTGCGCTTGAGGCGGTAGTTGACGAAGACGTCCGCGCCCAGCAGAAAGAACAGCAGCATGCCTTCGAAGATGCCGGTGATCGCGGGGGGCAGGTTCAAGCTCATCTGCGCCTGCTCGCCGCCGAGATAGAGCAGCGACATCAAAAGACTCGCGAGAAAGATCCCGAGCGGATGGAGCCTGCCCACGAAGGCGACGATGATCGCGGCGAACCCGTAGCCCGGCGAGACCGACGAAAGCAGCTGGCCGATCGGTCCGGCCACTTCGCCCACGCCGGCCAGGCCGGCCGCCGCACCGCCGGCCAGCATCCCGATCCACACGGTCCGTTTGAGGCTGAAGCCGGCGTAGCGCGCGGCGCCGCCGGCCAGCCCGGCGACGCGCATCTGATAACCGAGGAAGCTCTTCTCGATGAAGGCCCAGCCCGCCGCGATCGCGCCGAACGCGATCAGCACGCTCGCGTTCAGACGCGTCCCGGGGATGAGGATCGGATAGAGTTCCGCCGCCGTGAATTGCTGCGATTGGGGAAAGTTGTAGCCCTGCGGATCGCGCCACGGACCGTGCACCAAATAGTTCAGCAAGAGGCCCGCGACGTAGGTGAGCATGAGGCTCACCAGGATCTCGTTGGCATTGAAACGAGTGCGCAGCAGCGCCGGAATCGCCGCCCAGGCGATCCCGCCGAGCGCCCCCGCCACGATCATCGCCGGCAAGATCAGCGGACTGTTCGAGCCGTAAAAGTGCAGCGCGACGCCGCCGGCGGCGATCGCGCCGACCGTGAGCTGCCCTTCGGCGCCGATGTTCCAGACGTTGGCGCGAAAGCCGACCGCCAGACCCATCGCGATCAGCATGAGCGGCGAGGCCTTCAAGAAGAGCTCGGCGACGCCGTTGACGCCGGCGACCGGAGCGACGAAGAACGTATAGAAGGCAGTCAGCGGATTCTTGCCCAGCGCCGAAAACAGCGCGCAGCCGACCACGGCGGTCAGCACGATCGCGATCGCCGGCGAGGCGACGCTCATCGTGCGCGACGACTCGGGACGGGCTTCCAGGCTAAGCGACACGCGCCGCCTGCGACGCGGGCCACAGACCGCTCATCCAGAGGCCGATCTCCTCGACGCTCGTTTCGGCGACCGGCTTCGCCGGCGAAAGCCGTCCTCCGGCGATCACCGCGATGCGATCGCAGAGCTCGAAGAGCTCGTCGAGCTCGTCGGAGACGACCAGCAGGCCCGCTCCCGCGTCGCGCAGCTCGATCAAGGCTTGACGGATGAAGGCCGTGGCGTTCACGTCGACGCCCCACGTCGGGTGCGAGACGACCAGCAGCTTGGGCTCGTGCAGGATCTCGCGGCCGACGATGTACTTCTGCAAATTGCCGCCCGAAAGGCTCTTCGCTTGCGCCGACGGCCCGCCGCACTTGACGCCGAAGCGCTCGATGCAGCGCTCCGCGAAGCGCTGCACGGCATCGAACACGATGAAGCCGCGGCGCACCATGCCCGCACCGTTGGCGGTCAGCAAGGCGTTCTCGGCGAGCGAGAGCGAGCCGACGACGGCGCGGCCCAAGCGGTCCGCGGGCACGAATGCCAGGCCGATCGCGCGCCGTTCCGCGGGCCCGAGCCGTCCCGCCTCGACGCCGCAGACGGTGATGACGCCGGGGCGCTCGAGCGGTTCCTCACCGGAGACGACCTCCAGCAACTCGCGCTGCCCGTTCCCCGAGGCGCCGGCGATCCCGACGATCTCACCGCTGCGCACGGTGAGCGAAATGTTCTTGAGGTCCGTACCGAACGGGTCGGCCGAGACGCGCGAGAGCTCCGCGATCGCCAGCCGTACTTCGCCATCCTGCGCCGGCGCGGGATGCGCGACGACCGGCAGGTCGCGGCCGATCATCAAGCGGGCCAGGCTCTCGGAGGTCTCTTTCGACGGATCGCAGGTCCCCGTGACGCGGCCCGCGCTGATCACCGTCGCCGAGTGGCACAGCGTCTTGATCTCGTCGAGCTTGTGGCTGATGTACAGAATGCTGCAGCCTTCGCGAGCCAAGCGGCGCAGCGTTTCGAAGAGCCGCTCGACGGCCTGCGGCGCCAAGACGGAGGTCGGCTCGTCCATGATCAGCAGCTTGGGATCGTCGAAGAGGCAGCGGACGATCTCGACGCGCTGACGCTCGCCCATCGAGAGCGAGTGGACCAGACGTTGCGGATCGAGCGGCAGGCCGTACCGCTGCGAAAGCTCCTCGATGCGCGCTTTCAGATTCGCGCCGCGCTGCGCGCCCTGCACGGAGAGTGCCACGTTCTCGGCGACCGTGAGCGTCTCGAAGAGGGAGAAATGCTGGAAGACCATTCCGATGCCGAGCTTGCGTGCGACCGCGGGGCTGGCGATCGTGACGCGCCGGCCTTCCCATTCGATCTCGCCTTCGTCGGGCCGCGTCACGCCGTAGATGATCTTCATCAGCGTGCTCTTGCCGGCGCCGTTCTCGCCCAGGATCGCGTGGATCTCGCCCGGCATCACCTCGAGATCGATGCCGTCGTTGGCGACGACGGCCGGATAGGCTTTGCGGATGCCGCTCAGCTGCAGACGAGGAACGCTCATCGGAAGATGCTCGAGCGGCTCGCTCACCCCGCGCGCGACCCCGCAGCGCGCGCCGCGTGCCTGCTACACTCCTCGACTCTCTCGTTAGCCACGCCTACTCTTTGCTTTCCGCCCCAGACCGGACCCCTGTCCATTCGGCCATTCGGCGTCGGCGCACCGATTCACCGCCTGACAATTGTCGCTTTGCAAGTGTTCAGCTCAGTGTTCGAGCAGCCCGCACAGCAGGGCCGAGCCTAGGACGACCGACCACGGCGGCGCGCGCCACGTTCCGAGCGCAGCGAACGCGCCCAGCGCGAGCGCAACGTCGAGCGTCGAGCGGATCGCACTCACCCACACCGGCGAGTAGAGCGCTGCGAGCAGTACGCCGACGACGGCGGCGTTGACGCCGCGCAGCACCGCGCGGGCGGCCGCGTTGCGGCGCAGGCGCTCCCAGAACGGCAGCACCGCGGCGACGAGCAAGAACGAAGGCAGAAAGATCGCGACCAGCGTCAATGCCGCTCCGCCGATCCCGTGCACCGGGCCGCGCTCCATCGCCGCCCCGAGGTACGCCGCAAACGTGAACAGCGGGCCGGGGACGGCTTGCGCGGCGCCATATCCCGCGATGAAGCTTTCGTTGGAGATCCAGCCCGGCGGCACGACTTGCGCCTGCAGCAGCGGCAGAACGACGTGCCCTCCGCCGAAAACGAGCGCGCCGACCTCGAAGAACTTGGCGAACGCGACGAACGGGCCGAAGCGCACGAAGCGCTCGGCAAAAGGCAGGCCGATCACGAGCAGCGCGAAGGCGAGCGCGCACGCCAAGCCGACGCGCGCATCGCCGCTCTCCGCCTCGGGCTCGTGCTGCGCGATCGGCACCGCCTTGTCGGCGGGCGCGCGCAGGAACCGCCATCCGAAGATCGCGCCGAGCGCGATCAGGGCGAGCTGCGCGTACCCGTTGGCGGGCGCGAGCAGCGCGCCGATCGCGACCGTGACGGCGAGCGTCCGCCGCACGCGGTCGGGCGCGAGGGAACTCGCCATGCTCGCGACCGCGAGCGCGACGACGGCGACCGCGGCGACGAGCAGGCCGTGGACGTAGCCCGAAGCGGCCGCGCCGGGGACCAAGCGCAAGCCGTAGGCGAACGCGACCAGCGCGAACGCCGAGGGCAGCGTGAAGCCGCACCACGCGGCGAGCGCACCGAGTGCGCCCGCCCGCCGGTAGCCGATGATGATCCCGACCTGGCTGCTCGCCGGACCCGGCAAGAACTGACACAGCGCCACGGTGTGGGCGTAGCTTTCCTCGCTCAGCCAGCGGCGCCGGACGACGAACTCCTCCCGGAAATAGCCGAGGTGAGCGATCGGCCCCCCGAACGAGGTGAGCCCCAAGCGCAGAAAAGCGAACAGGACCTCGATCGCATCCGCCACGTGCGGGGGATTGTCGCCACCCGAGGATCTCCCTCCGGCGCGCGGCGGAGATCCTAGAGCAGCGTTCGGTTAGAAGGGCGGCTTGTTCGGGTCGTTGAGCGCGTACGCCATCGCCCGATAGATGTTGATGCGCCCGCAACCCTCGTTCGGATCCGAGATGTCGTCGGCCGTTTGGCAGAGCAGCGCTTTCATCGCGGTCGGCGACTGATAGGCGGAGCCGCCCGCCGCGATGATCAGCGCCGCCGCGCCGGCGACCACGGGCGTGGCCATCGACGTGCCGGCGATCTCGACGCGACAGTCGGACGTCCCGCTGAGGGTTCCGTAGTCCGGCCCGCACGTGTCGGCGGTGAAATTGTCGTCGTTGGCGTTCGCTTGGTACGGCTGCGAGGTCCAGATGTTCTCGATCCAATGCAGCTCGTCGGCGTCGTTGCCCGATGCGACCGGATCGCCGCCGGGCGCGACGATGCCCCACGCCGAGGCGAGGTGGAGCGAGGTTCCGGGCGAGCCGTACGCCGAGTACGACGCGACGTACTCCTTCGGGCTGCTCGCGGAGCCGCTGCTGTTGCCGGCCCCGTTGGGCTGACCGTCGGCCAAAGCCGAAGCGCCGACCGCGATCACGTTGGTGTCGCAGGCCGGGGCCTCCAACTGGCCGGGGCTGTTCCCCGCGGCGGCCACGACGACGATGTTGTTCGCGAGCGCTTCCTGTATTGCGTGGCCTTCGGTCGTGTCGTCGTCGACGCCGTTATTGCACGAGCCGCCGCCCAGGCTGAGACTGATCACGTTGACGTTGTGCGCGATGGCATCGGCGATCGCCGAGGCGATGTCGGCCGTGGTCGCGCTGCACTGCACGTCCGAGGTCGTATTGCTCGCGCAATTATCGTCGGGCGTGGGAAAGATCCGGTAGCCGTAGATGACCGAGTTGCCGCCCGCGCCCGTGAAACCGAGCGCGTTGTTGGTCGCCGCTGCGGCGATCCCCGCCACGTCCGTGCCGTGCCCCCACGGATCGGTCGTGAAGTTCGACGTCGATTGCGAGCCGTTGGGATTGGTGATGAAGCACTTCTGGTAGACGACCTTCGAGGTGCCCAGCTCCGGATGGGTCGTGTCCTGGCCGGTGTCGATCAGCGCGATCTTCACGCTCGACGAGCCGACGGCGTTGGCATTGGTGACCGGCGCGTTGCCGCTGACGCTGTAGCCGAAGGCGTACTCGAGCTGCACGGCGTGCATGCCCCACTGGCCTGGCACGTTCTGGCTTTCCAGATACGGTGCGACGTGGTAGGTGGCCGGCGCGCTGTTGCCTTCCGACGTGTTCTGCGCTGCGGTGAAGCCGTTGAAGTACGGATCGTTCGGATAGTACGGACTGGTGACCGTCGTCGGGTAGCGCAGCCCGACCGGGCCGACGCTGCGAACGCCCGATTGCGAGCGCAGGGCCGCCTCGACCGCGGCGGCTTGCGAGGGCGTCACCGAAAGGATCCGCGTCGTCACCCCCGCGTGCGGGAAAGCGTACTCGTTGACGAGGCTCGCTCCGAGAGCCTGTTCGCGCGCGGCCAGCGTGGCGCGTGAGGAGCTCAGCGCCTGCGCTTCATACGTAACCGCAAGCAAGCCGTCGGCCGTTAGCGCGCCACGGCTTCGAGCCGCCGGAACCCTGCGCGCGACGCCCTCGCCCAGGCCGCTGCTGCGCGCGGCCGAGGCCGCCGTGTCGCTGCTCGGGCACGTGAAAGCGGACTGGTTGAACGAGCCGGTCGGCGTGGGCGTGGGCGTCGGCGAGGGCGAGGGCGAGGGCGAGGGCCTGACCGAATTCGGCACGTTCGACGAGCCGCCGCCGCAGGCGGATAGGGCAAGCGACAGCATCAAGCTCAGAGCAAGTCGAACGCGGGCGGAATGTGGCATGATCCTCCGGTCGGGCACGCTACCTACTGGACGAGGGTACACGACCAGCCTGTGAAAATTCTGAGAAACAGCTGAGAATGTGCCCCGACCGCCACCTTCGTCACGGGCTTCGTCGAGACCGGTAGCCGTGGGCACGGTCGTCGCTGCGGAGGTCGGTCTCGACGTGCGCCGAAGGGGCCGGCGCCGCCCCGGCGTCTAAGAAGTACTCATGCCCGACACTTCACCCCGCAAGCTTCTCCTCGCCAACCCGCGTGGCTTCTGCGCCGGCGTGGACCGGGCGATCGACATCATCGACCAGCTGCTCGAATCGCACGGGCCGCCGGTCTACGTCCGCAAGGAGATCGTTCACAACCGCGAGGTCGTCGAAGGCTTTCGGGCGCGCGGCGCGATCTTCGTCGACGAGGTCGAGCACGTGCCGGACGGCGCGCTGCTCGTTTTCAGCGCGCACGGCGTCTCTCCCGAAGTGCGGCGCGACGCGCAGGCGCGCCGGCTGCACGTCGTCGACGCGACCTGTCCGCTCGTGGCCAAGGTCCACATCGAAGCGCTGCGCTTCGCCCGCGAGGGGCTCTTCCTGCTGCTCGTAGGGCATCGCAATCACGACGAAGTCGCCGGGACGCTCGGACACGTTCCCGGCGGGATCGCGCTGGTCGAGAGCGTCGTCGCGGCCGAGACGGTCCACGTCCCCGATCCCGAGCGAGTCGCGGTGATCACGCAGACGACGCTCAGCCTCGACGACGCGCGCGGCATCATCGAGGCCCTCAAGCGCCGCTTTCCCAAGCTGCGCGAGCCGGCGCGCAGCGACATCTGCTACGCGACGCAGAACCGTCAGACCACGGTCAAGCTTCTGGCGCAGCACGCCGGCGTCGTGGTCGTGGTCGGCTCGGAGAACAGCTCGAACTCTCAGCGCCTGCGGGAGTGCGCCGAGGGTGCGGGCTCGCGCTCGTACCTCGTCGACGATCCCGCGCAACTCGCCCCGGAATGGTTCGAGGGCTCGGAAACGATCGGCCTCACGGCCGGCGCTTCTTCTCCGGAGCCGCTCGTGCAGCGCATCCTGGAGCGGCTGGAGGCGATCTGCGGCCCGCTCCACGTCGAAGATTTCGGCGAGCGCGAGCCCAACATCACGTTCGCCCCGCCGCGCGAGCTCGTCGCGCTGCGCGCCGGCTCCAAAACGTGAATCGGACGCGAGCGGCGGCCGCGGCTCTTTACGCCAGGTAGGGGATACGCCGCTAAGGCAGGACCAGGCGGCTGCGGGTCGTGGGACGGATGCCCGCGGCATCCGTGACGGCCGCAGCGTCGGCGGCGAGGGCGCGCAGGGCTCGGGAAGAGCTCGGGCACGAAAGGTCGGGCGACGTCTGCCCGCGATACGTCACCCGCGTCACCGAGCCGAACGAGGCGCTCTTCATGCACGCCGCAGCGGGGAGCCGGTCCAGCGGGCCCGCCGCGGCCAGATCCGCGAACAGACGCCGTGCCAAGGCCGCAGAGACCTGCTTCGGGGCGCTCGCTCCCGGTCCGGCGACGACGCTTCCGTTCGGCAGGACGTGCAGTTGGTAGCCCGCGAGGTTCGTCGAGCCGGAGTTCACGATCGACGCGCCGTCGTCCGGCGGCGCGCTCGGGCCCGCCGAGGGCGAGGCGGCGACGCTGGGCAGCGCCGAGGGCACGAGGAGCGCACAGGTCAGGGCGAACCCGAGCAACATATCGTTCATTGTAACGCCGCAGGCCGTTCGACCGTTCTCGAAGCGCCGGAACGAAAAACGGCGGCACTCACCCCGTGAGGCCGCCGCAGGTTCGTTCCCGCCCGCCGCGAGGAGCGACCGGAAGGTGCGCTACTCGCCGGAACGCGAAGGACGAAGGTCGCTCAGCCGCTTCTTCAGTTCCTCCAGCCGCTCGCTCGTGGAGTCTTTGACGTAGTTGAGATTGGAAATCGAAGTGTTGAGCACGCCGCGGAACGCGGAGATGGTCGTATCCTGGAGCTTCGCACCGTGCTCCACGACCTTCTCGGCGAGTTCCTCCGCCTTCTTCTCCTGTGCCTGGAGTTCGTCGACGGTCAGGGTGAGGATCTGATTGGCACGATCGAAGTTCTCGCGCACGGTCGCGTCGATCGCCGTCGACGTGTACGGACGGGAGGTGATGTCCCACACGGATTTCCAGTAATCCAGAAGGCGGTAGTTGGCCGATGCGATCGCATCGGCGGCGATGCTGTAGGCTTGACTGCCCAGCTCGACGTAGCTCGTCGTAGTCTTGTCGCTCACGGGTTCACTCCTCATCGGGCTTGGGACGCTCTTTCGTCCACGTGCTGCTGTAAAAACTGAAGAAAGCGTCGAGGCTCGTACGGTACCGGTCCAGCGCGACGCTCCACACCTTCAGCGCCTCGTTGCCGGTCTCCGTCAGCCTGTAAATACGCCGAGCCGGGCCCTGTTCTTGCGAATCCCAGCGCGAGACGATGTATCCTTCCCGCTCCAGTTGGCGCAGGACCCGGTACACCGTACCGGGATCGGAGACGACGGCGAAGTTTCTCCTGAGCTCCTTCATGATCTCGTAGCCATGCAGATCCAGGTCCTTGAGCATCACGAGAAGCCACGCCGTTAAGTAGTTCTTCGCTATGCGCATTCTGTTGTGAGATTGAGCCTTATCGCCGTCGCCTCGCATTTTTCCTGGCGCGTTCGCTCCGACAAATGTCTGCAAGGCCGCGACGGCGCTGAAAAAACCGGTACGATTGCCAGCTAACTGGACGGCGCCTCGCGGCCGGCGCGAAGTGCGGTCCGCAGGTAAGTGACTTCCTGGCGGGCTTGTCAACTCGAGCGCGAACCTCCCCCGAATGCCATACGATGTCCAGGGAAAGACGGCTCTCGTCACCGGCGGTGACCGCGGGATCGGCGCCGCGATCGTCAACGCGCTCGCCGAGATCGGATGCAACGTCGCCGTCACGTATCGCAAGCGCGGAGTCGCGGCCGCCGACGTCCTGCGCCACGTGCGCGAAGGCGGACGAAAGATCGAAGTTTTCCGCGTCGATCTCACCGACCGTTCGGCGATCCGCGCGCTCGTCGGCGCCGTTCGCGAAAAACTCGGCCCGATCGACATCCTCGTCAACAACGCCGGAATCGGGCTGCGGCGTCAGCTCGACGAGATCACCGAAGATGATTGGGATTCGCACCTGGCGCTCAACGTCACCTCGGCCTTCCTGCTGTCGCAGGCAGTAATCCCGGGGATGCAAGAGCGAGGCTGGGGCCGCATCATCAACCTCGCCTCGATCGCAGCGCAGACCGGCGGCGCGGTCGGCCCGCACTATGCGGCCACGAAAGCCGCGCTCATCGGGCTGACGCACGGCTACGCCACGCGCCTGGTCAAGACCGGAATCACGGTCAACGCCCTTGCGCCGGCCCTGATCGAGACCGAGCACGTCCGTGAAACCGAACCCTCGATGATCCCGATGGCACGCCTCGGAGCGCCGCAGGAAGTCGCCGAAGCTTGCGTCTTGCTCGTCCGCAACGGCTACATCACGGGGCAGACGATCAACGTCAACGGCGGCGCGTACATGTCGTCGTAGCGCGCCCCGGCGCCCTGCGTCGCCGGGGTCACGACGGCGGAAGAAAGCTAGCCGGAGACCGGGCGAACGATGTCGTGCGCCTTGATGACGACCGTGAGCCCGAAGAAGAAAGCGGCGGCGATGAGTGCGGTAATCATACAGGCATTGTGACACGGGCGGCTCGCGACGTATTCGGACGGATGGACGACGTTCGGAGCGGGCCTGTGCCCAAAGGCCAGCTATTCGGAAAACCTAAAGGTCGTTACGAAGGCGCTTCGACGGGTGGAAGGCGGAGCAGCTCGTCGTCCGAGTAGATGCGCGAGCGCGTCAGGAAGCGCACTCCGTGCCCGTTCTCCAGCGAGAACATTCCGCCGCGCCCCGCAACGACGTCGATGATGAGCTTGGTGTGCCGCCAATAGGCGAACTGCGAGACGCTCATGAAAAACGGTGCGCCGCCGATCTCGCCGAGCTTCACGTCGGAACTTCCGAGCAGAAACTCCCCGAGCGGATAGCACATGGGGCTGCTGCCGTCGCAGCATCCGCCCGATTGATGGAACATCACCGGGCCGTGGCGCGCGCGCAGCTTCTCGATGAGCGCGAGGGCCGCCGGCGTCGCCTCGACGCGGGTCGCCGGCGGCCCGTCCGCTTCCGTCATCCCTAGAAGAAGCCCAGCGCCTTGGGGCTGTAGCTGACCAGGGCGTTCTTGGTCTGCTGGTAGTGTTCGAGCATCTTGAGGTGCGTTTCGCGGCCGATCCCCGACTGCTTGTAACCGCCGAACGCGGCGTGCGCCGGATAGGCGTGATAGCAGTTCACCCAGACGCGTCCGGCCTGGATGCCGCGCACCATGCGGTAGCCGACGTTTGCGTCGCGCGTCCACACGCCGGCGCCTAAACCGTAGAGCGTGTCGTTGGCGATGCGCAGTGCGTCGGCTTCGTCCTTGAACGTCGTCACGGAGACGACGGGTCCAAAGATCTCCTCTTGGAAGATGCGCATCGAGTTGTTCCCGCGGAAGACCGTCGGGTGGACGTAGTAGCCGTCCTTGAAGGCGCCGTCGAGAAGATTACGGCCGCCGCCGGCGAGGACGGTCGCTCCCTCCTGCTTGCCGATATCGATGTAGGAGAGGATCTTCTCCAGCTGCTCGCTCGAGGCTTGCGCGCCAATCATGGTAGCCGGGTCGAGCGGATTGCCCTGCTTGATCTGGGCGACGCGCTCGAGCGCCCGCTCCATGAACTGGTCGTAGATCGACTCCTGCACGAGCGCGCGCGAGGGGCAGGTGCAGACCTCGCCCTGATTGAGCGCGAACATCGTGAAGCCCTCGAGCGCCTTATCCAAGAACGCGTCGTCCTTGGCGCAGACGTCGGCGAAGAAAACGTTGGGCGATTTGCCGCCCAGCTCGAGCGTCACCGGAATGAGGTTCTGCGAGGCATACTGCATGATCAGCCGGCCGGTCGTCGTCTCGCCGGTGAAGGCGATCTTGGCGATGCGCGGGCTCGAGGCCAGCGGCTTGCCGGCCTCCAGGCCGAAGCCGTTGACGATGTTGAGCACGCCCGGCGGAAGCAGGTCGGCGATCAGCTCGATCAAGACCATGATCGACGCCGGGGTCTGCTCGGCGGGCTTGATGATGACGCAGTTTCCCGCCACAAGCGCCGGCGCGAGCTTCCACGTCGCCATCAGCAGCGGGAAGTTCCACGGGATGATCTGCCCCACGACGCCGAGCGGCTCGTGGAAGTGGTAGGCGACCGTGTCGTGGTCGATCTCGCTGATGCTGCCCTCTTGCGCCCGGATGACGCCTGCGAAGTAGCGGAAATGGTCGATCGCCAGCGGCAAGTCGGCGGCAGTCGTTTCGCGGATCGGCTTGCCGTTGTCGAGCGTCTCCGCCAGCGCCAGGAGGCCCAGATTGGCTTCCATCCGGTCGGCGATCTGGTTGAGGATACGGCTGCGCTCCGCGGCCGGAGTGCGGCCCCAAGCTTCGCGCGCCGCATGCGCCGCATCGAGCGCGAGGTCGACGTCCTTGGCCGACGAGCGAGCGATCTCGGTGAAGGGCTCGCCGACGATCGGGCTGACGTTCAGGAAGTACTCGCCGTCGACCGGCGGCACGAACTTGCCGCCGATAAAATTGTCGTACCGTTTCTTGAACGGATTCTGGACGCCGAGCGCGCCGAAGTCGAATAAAGTTTGGTGCTCGAGCACTGCTGAAGCCATACTTACAACTCCGTTCCTATCTAGGTGTTGAACGCATATATCGACGTCGTTTCGCCGATGACGACAGTCTGGGAAAAATTTTCCTAAACTGTTTCTTCACATCGTAGGCGTCGCCGCCCTTTCGCCGCGCCGCTGCACCGTATAGACTGCGAACGCGATCCTTGCTACGCGCCGCGCAAAACGAGCGCCTCGAGTTCGGGGTAGACCTTGGCGCGCGCGTCCGGGAACGTCGACGGATCGAAAATGTCGTGACGCGGCTCGCCGAGTCCGTACAGCACGAGCTCGCGGAAGGTGCCCTGCCCGCGCTGCCAGGCAGCGAGCAGCTTGCGTGCGACGCCGTTGTTCACCGCGCTCTCGCCGTGGTTGGTCACGAGCACGCAGCGCTGTGCGAGCGGCGCCGTGCGCCGCGCTGCGCGAAAGAGCGCGCGCCCGAGAAAGGCGCATTCGGCCAGCGCGTGCGTGGGGAAGCCGGGATAAGCGTAGAGCGGACGGCACTGCTCCTTCACCCGCGGATCCCACCACCAATACATGTCCGGCAGAGCGTCGAGCAGTTGCAAGAGCAGCGTTCCCAGGCCGCGCGGGATCCCGATCGGCATGAGGAAAGGCGCGACCGGCATCGCCAAGGCGAGCGGCTCCGTCTGCGCGAGCCAGAGCACCATCGAGGCACCGAGCGAGATGCCGGACGCACTGACCGTGCGACCCAGGCCCGCGGCGAGCCGGTACGCCGCGCGCGCCGCCTCTTGCAATTCGGCCGTCGTCACGCCGGCGAGCTCGCGGGTCAGCCGGTCCTTTAGGCCGTGCCCCGGTATGCGCGGCACGTACACGTTGCAGCCGAGCGCATGGAAGTGCCGGGCCAATTCATCGCACTGTTGCGGACAATTCGTGAAGCCGTGAAACAGCACGAGCGCGTGCTCGACGGCAGCGCCGTGCTCGTAAAGCCGCGGCAGGGCGGCGGCTTCCAGCGCCGGATCGGCTGCGTCGCGGGCGATGACGGCGCGGATCGCGTCGCGCGCTTGCAGGAACTGCAAACTTCCTACTTCTGCGCGTAGACGTACATGACGGCGAGCGCCGCCGAAGCGAGGCGCATCTCGGCGGAGTCCGCCCGGCTGGTCAAAATGATCGGAACGCGCGCACCCAGGACGATGCCCGCTCCTTTGGCACCACCGAGATACTCCAGTTGCTTGGCCAGCATGTTACCCGATTCCAGGTCCGGAACGATGAAGATGTCGGCGCAGCCAGCCACCGGCGAAACGAGGTGTTTGATCGCGGCAGCCTCGCTGCTGACCGCCGTGTCGAAGGCCAGCGGACCGTCGACGATCGCCCCCGTGATCTGTCCGCGTTCGGCCATCTTGCACAGCGCGGCAGCATCGATCGTCGAGGCGATCTTGGGCGTCACGGTCTCGACCGCGGAGAGCACGGCAACCTTCGGCTCCGCGATACCCAGCACGCCCGCGATGTCGATCGCGTTGCGCAGGATGTCGACCTTCTCTTCCAACGTCGGCGCGATGTTGATCGCGGCGTCGCTGAGGATCAGCGGCCGGGGATAGGCCGGTGCGTCCATAACGAAGACATGGCTGACGCGCCGCGAGGTCGCCAGCCCGGACTCGCGCAGCATCACTTCGTGCATCAGCACGTCGGTGTGCAGGCTGCCCTTCATCAGAGCCTGACTCTTGCCGAAGCGGCAGAGTTCGACTGATTTGCGCGCAGCTTCGACGTCGTCGTGGGCGTCGATCAACTGATATGGTTCGAGGTCGAGACGGGCCTCGGCGGCGCAAGCGCGCATCATCCCGAGCGGGCCGACCAGTCGCGGCTCGATCAAACCGTGCTCGGCGGCCTCGATCGCGGCCTGCAGCGCCACGTCGCTGCAGGGGTAGCAGACTGCCACCGAGATCGGTTTGTGGGGCGAGTGCCCGCTCGTCAGACGGCTGAAAACATGGTGGCGCGGAAGCTTGTGCACCGTTCAAGCTTCCCAGGTTCGTCGCAGCCCGGCTAACGCAGATGTCGCACCGCTTCGGTTGCTTGAATAGCTATACGCGACAGCGAGGCTTCCTTCGCTCGCAGCGTCAGGCCGCGCGCCGCCTCTTCTTTGCGGGAACGGCCTGTCGCCAGGTCATGCCGGTGCCGCGTATCTCGGCGTCGGGACGGCGTTGCCAGTCCGCGATCTCGGCGGCGCTCGCGTAGGTCACGATCTCGACGAAGGTCCCCTCGTCGCGGTCCCCGTCCTGGAGAACGACTTCCCAGCGCGGCTCGTCCGTGAACTTCCGCCCGGGCAGCTCGAAACGGCCGGCGCCGGGCGGCGCCGCGCTGCGGACCTTGTCCAGTGCCTGACGGAGCGGTTGCAGCTTGTCCCAGATCTTGTCGCGGTTCACGCTGCGATACTAGCACAACTGCGGCCCATTCGATTCGATCTCCGTAGCGAAGGAATAATTTACCGCATTCCTAGCTCGCATCGCTAAACGGCCGCCGCGATTCTTCGCCCGGCGACGTATGCGACCGAGCCGAAGACATCGACTGCGGACGCGTTCAGCGCGGTCGTCGCGCTGGAATCGCGCCTACTGGGAAGCACGTCAAGAGCCGAGATCTCCGAAGCAGCAGTATTTGACTTCGACCCACTCCTCGATGCCGTATTTCGAACCTTCGCGACCGATGCCGGACTCCTTGACGCCGCCGAACGGCGCCGCTTCGTTGGCGATCTGCGCGGTGTTGATGCCGACCATGCCCGTCTCGAGCGACTCGGCGACATGCCAGATCCGGTTGATGTCGCGGCTGTAGAAATAGGCCGCCAAGCCGAACGGCGTCGCATTGGCGAGGGCGATCGCGTCGTCGTCCGAGGTGAACTTGACGATCCCTGCCACGGGCCCGAAGGTCTCTTCCTGACAGAGGAGCATGTCGGCGCTGACCCCCGTGAGAACCGTCGGCGGAAAGAACGTGCGGCCCAGCTCGCTCGGAGCGCCGCCGACGACGGCGCGCGCGCCGCGGCTGCGGGCGTCCTCAACATGCTCGACGACCTTCGCGAAGCCCGGCTCGTCGATCAGCGGGCCGACGCTGACCCCGGCTTCGAGGCCGTTGCCGAGGCGCAGCTTCGCCGCGGCCTGACTCAAGCGCGCGACGAACTCGTCGTGGATCCCCGCTTGCACGAGCAAGCGGTTTGCGCTTACGCACACCTGGCCGGCGTTGCGGAATTTAGCGGTCACCGCGCCGGCGACGGCCGCATCCAGGTTCGCGTCGTCGAAGACGATGAACGGTGCGTTTCCGCCCAGTTCGAGCCCGACTTTCTTCACCGACTGCGCGCACTGCGCCATCAACAGCTTGCCGACGGCGCTCGAGCCCGTGAAACCGAGCTTGCGGACCGCCGGATGCGAGGTCAGCTCGCGGCCGATGAGCGGCGCGTCGTCCGCACCCCCCGTCACCACGTTGAAGACGCCGGCGGGGATCCCCGCCTCTTCGGCCAGCACCGCCAGCGCGAGCGCCGAGAGCGGCGTCTGTTCGGCCGGCTTCAGGACGAAGGTGCAGCCTACGGCCAGCCCCGGCGCAACCTTGCGCGTCACCATCGCGTGCGGAAAGTTCCAAGGTGTGATGCCGGCGCAGACTCCGAGAGGCTGCTTGAGCACGAGCATGCGCCGGTCGGCCGCGGGCGAAGGGATCACGTCGCCGTAGACGCGTTTGGCTTCTTCGGCGAACCACTCGACGTACGAAGCGCCGAGCCCTATCTCGCCGCGCGACTCGACGAAGGGCTTACCCTGCTCGAGCGTCACCAGCGTCGCGAGCTCGTCTTGGTGCGTCACGATCAGCTCGAACCAGCGCCGCAGCAACCTCCCGCGCTCCTTGCCGCTTTTCGCGCGCCAGGCCGGCAGCGCTTCCGCGGCGGCTTCGACCGCGCGCCGCGTCTCGAGCTGCCCCATCGCCGGGACTTCTGCCAGCAGCTCGCCGGTCGCCGGATTGCGGACCGGAAAGGTGCGGCCCGAGTCCGCCGCGGCCCACGTGCCGCCCACGAATGCACGCTCGCGCACTAGCCGCGCAGGCCAAGCCGGACGGGCGATCGGACGCGAACTCATTCGCAAAGGTTCGCCGGAAAGCAGCGCGCTCCCATCGCGAATGCTACGCGCCGGCACCTCGCCCTATGTCCGGCGGCGTGCAATGCTCGCCTGCGATCTCCATATGACGGGCGGTGGGGTGATTGACGGGACTCGAACCCGCGACCTCCGGAGTCACAGTCCAGCGCTCTAACCAACTGAGCTACAATCACCACAAGCGCACCAGATCGCGCCCGGAGGGAATCGAACCCCCATCTTCGAGTTTAGAAGACTCGTGCCTTATCCATTAGACCACGGGCGCCCGTTTTCCATGCTACCACGTGCGGCCAGCACGAACCCTCCGGCGGCTCCCGTTCCGGCGTCCAGGGCTTCCCGGCGCGGCTCCGCGCTCCTCCTGCTGCCGGTCGAGCGGGCTGGAGCCGGCCCGGCCTCCGCGAAGGCTAGAGGATGATCGTCGCCCAGATCTCCGACCTGCACGTCACGCGCAAGGGGCGTCTGCTCGGCCACATGGTCAACACGGCGAAGTATCTGCGACGCTGCGTCGCACGGCTGAACTCGCTCAAGCCTCGGCCCGACGTCGTGGTCGCCACCGGTGACCTCGTCGACGCCGGAAAGCCGAAGGAGTACAAGCGCCTGCGCAAGATCCTCGAGGAGCTGCGAGTTCCGCTGTACGTCGTCCCCGGAAACCACGACCGCAGCGACGCCTTCCGCGAGGCCTTTGCCGACCATCGCTACCTTCCGGCCGATGGTCCGGCCGCGCAATACGTCATCGATTCCTACGACCTTCGGCTCATCGGACTCGACACGACGCGGCCCGGTGAAGTCGGCGGCGGACTCGACGAACGGCGCCTGAGCTGGCTCGACGAGGAGTTGGGCCGCGCGCCCAGCCGCCCCACGCTGATCTTCATGCATCACCCGCCCTTCAAGACGGGCATCCGTCAGCTCGACGCGGCCGGATTTCGCGGCGGCGAGCAATTCGGCGCGATCGTCGAGCGGCACGGGCAGATCGAGCGCATCGTCTGCGGTCACATCCACCGCGCGATGCAGGTTCGCTGGCGCGGCCGGTTCGTCTGCACCGCGCCGAGCACCGCGTACCAGTTCGCCCTCGAGCTGCGCGAACGCCGCCCGCTCGGCTTCGTGCTGGAACCGCCCGGCTTTCTTCTGCACGTTTGGGAAGACGGCGCGATGATCACGCACGAATGCACCGTCGGCACCTACGACGGGCCCCGCCCGCTGCCGTAGCAAGCTGAAAGGAACGCCGATCTCCGATGAGCCCGAGGATCGTCACGCTCGCCAAGGTCGTCGTCGTCCTCTGCTTCCTGTCGATCCCGCTCTGGCTGCTGCTCTTGGGACGATACGATCAACATACCAGGCTCGAAAGCGGCGAGCGCATGCTGTGGTACCACGTCGTCGTCGCCGTCAGCGACGTCGACATGCACGAAGGTCAGATCTCCGACGAGTGGCTCGTCAGCGGTCCCTTCGACACGGAAAGCTCGTGCGACGCCGAATTGAAACGCGATACGAAGAGAACGGCCGACCCGAAGCCGGGCGAGACCGGCGACGAGTGCCTGCAGCACTTCACGGCAGACGCCGCCGCGCTGCCTCCCTATAGCGGAGAACGCGCCACGGCCGCGCCCGGCGGAACCGGTTTTTGACTCGCGTCGCGCTGCCGAAACCGTTTTCCGATCTCTGAGCCGCCCGGCCAAGCGTCACATGTGGTTGTGGACGGCTAACTCGCCCTCGGTCATCGGGACGGTGATCGGGTGCTCGTCGAAATACGCGATCGTGCGTCCGATGTCTTCGACGAGCAGGGCGGCCATGTCGCGGCTGACGCCCTGACGAACCATGATCCGCATCACGGTGACGTCTTTGGCCTCGCCGGCCAGCGCGAAGGCGGGGACTTGCCAGCCGCGCTGAAGCAGACGGTCCGAGAGGTCGTACAGCGTGTAGGGCAAGTCCGCGCCCGGCTTCACCCTGAAGCACAGCGCGGGGATGCCGCTCTGCGGATCGCCGTCGTTGATGAATTCGAAGGGCCCGAGCTTGCCGATCTCCTTCGCCAGCCACCGCGTCGTATCGTAGCAGGCCTGCTGAATCCGCGTGTAACCTTCGCGGCCGAGGCGAAGGAAATTGTAGTACTGGGCGATGACCTGACCGCCCGGACGCGAGAAATTGATGGCAAACGTGCCCACAGACCCGCCGAGATAAGGCACCGAAAAGACGAGCTCTTCGGGCAGGTCGTGCGCCTCACGCCACAGCGCCCAGCCGACCCCGAGCGGGGCCAAGCCGTATTTGTGGCCGGACGTGCTGATCGACTTCACGCGCGGCAGCCGGAAGTCCCAGACGATGTCAGGCGCGGTGAACGGCGCGAGGAAGCCGCCGCTGGCGGCATCCACGTGGATGTCGACGTCGATCCCGGTGCGTTTCTGCAGGTCGTCGAGCGCGGCGGCGAGCGGCGCGACGAACTCGTACTGGCCGGTGTAGGTCACTCCGAACGTCGGGACCACGGCGATGGTGTTCTCGTCGACCGCTTCCAGCATCCCCTGCGCATCCATGTGGAACATGTCCGGCCGCATGGGAATCTCGCGCTGCTCGACTTCCCAGTAGCGACAGAACTTGTCCCAGCAGACCTGGACCGGCCCGCAAACCAGGTTCGGCTTGTCGGTCGGCTTGCCGAGCGCCTTGCGCCGTGCCTTCCAGCGCCACTTCGCGGCCATGCCGCCGAGCATGCACGCTTCCGACGAACCGACGGTCGAGGTGCCGACCGTCGTCGCCGCCTCCGGAGCGTTCCACAGATCCGCCAGCATGTGGACGCAGCGTTGCTCTATCTCCGCGGTCTGCGGATACTCGGTCTTGTCGATCATGTTCTTGCCGATGGCGAGGTTCATCAGTTCCTGCACCTCGGGCTCTTGCCAGGTCTGGCAGAACGTCGCCAGGTTTTGCCGGGCATTGCCGTCGAGATACAGCTCGTCGGAGACGAGCTGGTAGATGTCCTCGGGACGATTCTCGCCCTGCGGGAACCGGTATTTCGGGAGCGGGCTCGCCAACTCACGGGTGCCGAAGATCGGGTCGTTGAGCCGCGACCCGAGGTCCCTTCGCGAACGTAGAGGCACGTCGATCTCCTTCCGGAAGCGTCATCCGGCGAAAACGCCGCTTTCGATTGCTATGCCTGGCAATATTGTTTGCAGAGCGAGCGAACGGTACAGCGACGCCTGCGGACTCCGTGCCGTTCGGGCCGGCGAGCGCACGTCGCCGCCCGGTCCGTTCGACACGCGCTTGCACGTCGACGTGCTCACGATCACCCACACGCCTTCGTCGTAGACCTCAAACTCCCGCTGGAACGAGGACTCGTCTGCTTCTCTGGGATCCAGCGCTCAACGGCGACGCTGGCCGGCAGCAGACTGCAGCGATTCCGCAATCTCGCCGGCCTTGTAAAGATCCAAACGCGAGTACAGGCCGAAGGCCGAACCGTTATCGAGGAAGCCGCCGCCCGGGCCTTCGGTCGCGGTTAGGATCAGGTCGGCCTGAGCGAGGGTGAGGTTGGGGAAAGCTGCCGTGAGAAGGTAACCCGCTTCCGGCGCGAGCGCGGCCACGTCTTCCACGTTCCGGGCAACCGCCGGATAGACGGCCGGCAAGCCGTACGTCTGGGTCGACTCGTAGAAGGCCCCGGTCGTCACCGGGTCGCTGAAGCGGCTCGTATCGTCCGCCGCGCAAACCGCAATCGCGGCGCCGCAGCTCGATTCGAGCGCTTTCGTCACGTCGGCCTTCGCGACCAGCAGCGCCGCTCGATAGCTCGCTATCGTGAACGAACCAAACTTCTGCCCGAGGTACGTGGGATCTTCGGCCAGCAGGTGCGCGACGTCGTAATACGCCAACGTCCGCCCGGCGATGACGTCCATCGCATAGTGGGCTCCAAGGACGATTCGACTGTTCCCGTACTCCGCGCCGCGCGCGATCATCTGCGCAAAACGCTCCGGAACCAGAAGAGCGAGCAATAACGATTCCGTGTACCCGTAGGTGGTGTGGCCGCTGGGAAAGGACGGGCTCGCCGTCAGGGACTGTATCGGGCCCTTCAAGTAATCGTCGTTGCTCGCGGCGACCCCGAAATAATCGACGCCGGAGTAGTCGGCGAACTTCGCTTCGGTCTGGAACGGCCGCGAATCGCCGTAAGGATCGGCCCCTTTGCTCCCCGCCGGAAGATGGTATGCTTTTCCGAATACGTCGGTCGTTCCGCCGGCGGCTTGCAGAATGTCTGCGGCCTCCTTTGATACGGGCGTCGCGGCGGTGCTCGTTACGACCGTTTCGTTCCCGAAAAAGTATTTGCCGGAGGCGGCGTCGGCAGCCGTCAGCGAAGCGGTATAGCCGATCAGCGTCGCAACGTTCGCCGAAACGCTCGTAAAGGTCGCCGTCTTGCCGTCGTCCGTACTCGCGTAGGCCGCCAACCTCTGATAGGCACCACCGAGCTTGGTGCCCAGCCCGTCCGCCAGCTCGAGTGCGTTGCCGTTCGTGATGAAGGCGTCCCTCAGAGCCTGTTCTCGCTGCTGCCCGAAGGCCTGCAAGCCCGGCTGGTTGGCCGAACCGGTCTGAATGGCGCCCGTGACTGCATAATTGCTCGCCAGGGCCGCTTGACCGGCCGGAGTGTTGCGCAGAACGCTGAACGGCACGAGCCCCCGCAGGGCATGAAGATTGATCGACGATTGCGCGTCCGCACCAGCCGGAATCCCCGACTCCACGGTCACGAACGCTAAGACCAACAGCGCCTTGAAGAAACGCATCGGAAAGCCTGACTTTCTCCTTCTGCGGGACCTCACGCAAAGACTCCGTGGCTTAACATTTCTTAAGCATAGCGCCGGTGTCCCTCCGGAAGTGTTGCACAAAATACGCGGCGCTTCAAGCCGGGGAGGATGCTCGGGAACGATCCGCGCTGCCCCAAATCGCTTTGGCGCCGAATGTACGTCTCAAAAAACCACGCGCTCTCGGCTTCAGCTACTCGAGCTAGGGGCGACCTTGCATTCTTGTTCTGCACGCCTACGAGAATGACGTCGCAAGCGACGATCTCTCACCGTATCTTCGTTCGTTTTCACGTTTTATCGAAACCATATATAAATTTAATCACCGCTTAACTAGCTCTCAATATATTGAGCTTGTTCCCTCTCGGGACGCTTACAATATCGGTAGGAGAAATTTCATTGCGCCTTCTCATACGTAGCATGGCGCTGGTCTTCGCATTCCTTATGGCCGCCGGACCCTTGAGCGCGGTGGCGGCCCAGGTTTCGCAAGTCCCAGCGCCTGCTTCATCTTCCGAACCCGCAGCGACGCCGGCCGCTTCGGCCGGCACGTTCACTGGGACGGTAAAGGACCCGAGCGGTGCACCCGTTCCGGACGCCGTCGTGACGGCCACCGGTCCGACCTCCGCCTCGACGAAGACCGGATCGAAGGGCGAGTTCGAGCTCACCCTGAGCCCCGGCATCTACACGATCAACGTCGCCAAGCCGGGCTTCAGCACCGCCTCGGCTTCGAGCTACGTCATCGCCGCCGGCGTCACACAGAACGTCGGCTTCACGCTCTCCCGGATCACTTTCGAATCGATCAAGGAGATCGGCCACGTCTCGGTTTCCGGAAACAATGCGTTCAACACCGGCCCGGCCTCGGTCGCGACCATTTCCGGACAGAGTTTTCTCGACCAAGGACAGTTGCAGCTGCAGCATGTCCTCGACCAGACGCCGGGCATCGTCATCGATCACCCCGGTACGAGCGCCAACAATGCGTCTCCCGGCAACATCACGTTTCCGTCGATCCGCGGCGGCCTCGGCTTCGAGACGGCCTCGCTGATCGACGGCCATCCCCTCGCCGTCCAGGACTACGGCGACTACGTCACGACCTTCTTGAGTCCGTACGTGTTTCAGGACGTCGAGGTCGTCAAAGGCCCCGGAGCGACGCTCCCCGAGACCTACTACGCGATCAACGGCGCGGTCAATTTCCGCACGCTCGATCCCACGAGCACCTTCACC
>Ga0326728_10001130_pt1 | contig 96703 bp, 87 predicted proteins | sample MB3enrmetagenome_FD_207602 | JGI IMG/M metagenome (GOLD analysis project Ga0326728, IMG submission 207602) | Lab enriched peat soil microbial communities from McLean, Ithaca, NY, United States - MB31MN | ecosystem: Environmental > Terrestrial > Soil > Wetlands > Peat | place: USA: New York...
TACCGGTAAACACACCATACCGTAAACCCAAATAGCCATGAGTGACAATCGCTTGTATCAGGGAGACGTGAGTTCTTCCGGTGATTCTGTATGGACATAAAAAAGGTTGAAGAAGCGGGAAAAGGGCTCGGAAGCGGCGTCAAAGGGCTTGGGAAAGGCGCACAGGGGTTTCAGGACGAATTCATGGAGTTCCTGAAAAAATACCAGGTGATAGGCCTTGCCGTTGCATTTGTGATCGGCTCTGCCGCGACAACACTGGTGACCTCGATTGTGAAGGACCTGATCATGCCGGTCATTGCGGTTGTCACCCCTTCGGGCGACTGGCAGCAGGCGCTCCTCCAAATAGGGCCGGTAAAATTTGCCGCCGGCGACCTCGTCAGCAATATCATCAATTTTGTGATCATCGCACTCTCCGTATTCCTGATTGTGAAATACATTATGAGAGAAGATGCGACCAAAAAGCTCTAAAACAATATTTTTACGTTACGTATTCCCGGAATCTTTTGATCAGGTTCAGGGTATCTCTGGCTTTCATCATCTTCTCCTGCTCGATGCTATTGATGATCTCGCTGACGGGCACGGCGAGCTGGTAGATCTTTACCGGTCTCCCCTTGTTCCCGCCCCTGTTCTCCCTGCAGGAGACCCACCCTTTCCCCGCCAGATACCTCATTGCCAGACTCACTTCGGGTTCCCGGAGATCGGTACCACGGTCAATATCCTTGGAGGTTGCCTCTTCCGCACCCGCGAGATATACGAGCACCTTTGCAACGTTCCGGTGTATTCCCAGAGTACCAAGAATGGCGACAACTTCCTCTTCCCTTTCGGTAAAATATATCACACGATCAGATTGCATGTATCTCGTCCAGATATTTTTCTGGTATTTTTTCCCGCTTCGTTCGGTCAATTCCTGTTGTTGATTATCCGCCAGAATATAGTATAATATTAATTACATATTGTTATAAAAACATTACTTTATTTCACGGCCTCGTGTGCATAAACTGAAATTCGCGAACATTACCTGATGAGCAAGAGAACTCCGCACGATTCAGTTCCTTTTCTGGACTTCCGGTTCATGGAATGAATTGGATCCTTCCGTATCAATCAGTGATTGGCCAATAGGCATCCTTTCCGGAAATTACCTTAATAAAAATATCTGACTGCCAGATCACGGCTCTCCGCCTGCCTCTTCGAGCGGTACCGGTTCGCCAAGGTCTTCAACCTCTTCTTCGGTGCACCAGACCTCAATGGTGGTGTCGACACCGATCACCTCCTGGTGATATTCCTCGCCAGTTGAACCCGGGGACATCACGACCTGGCTGACCAGTTTTCCTGCAGAGAATCCATACAGCCGCCGGAATGCCCAGGGCTGTTCGAGAATCACGGCCCGTTCGTAATAGACATCCTGGGCAAGCGTGTTGGTGCAAAATACGCCCGGTGCGACCTCGAAGAGCGCCTCCCGCACGTACCGCCGGAGGTACCAGCGCAGCTCGGAGACGAGAGAGAGGGCGCTCCCGAGCGAGGTGACCGTGATATACACCCCGCAGGGCAGTTTCTTCGGGTGGTAGAAACGGAGGATGAGCCGGCTCGTCTCTGAAGCAAAAAGGGTATGGTGGAGATCGGTTCCCTCCCGCTGAAGCAACAGGATATTCATCTGGTACCCCCGGCAGCGAGCATGGGAACAACCGGCAGAACCGGATCAGGTATACATGCGGGTGTCGGTCATCGTGTCAGCTCGGACCTTGTGGACGGCATTCACGAAGTCGATCATCCCGATCGCCGTCGCATCGCGGCGCACCGCGATCATCCCTGCTTCCCGACAGATTGCTTGGAGTTCCGCCCCGGTCGTCTGGTCGGTCATCGCGGCGATGGCCTCAAGGTTCACACCCGACAAATGCATCTTCGCAGTGTGGATTTTGAGGATCTCCAGCCGCGCCGGCTGGTCGGGGAACGGGATCTTGATCAACCGGTCGAACCGGCCCGGCCGCAGGAGTGCTGGGTCGAGCATATCCACCCGGTTGGTCGCGGCCATGATCCTGACGTCGCCCCGGCTATCGAAACCGTCCATCTCCGCCAGCAGCTGCATCAGCGTCCGCTGCACCTCGGCGCTGCCGGATGTACCATCGTTTGTCCGCATACTGCCGACTGCATCGATCTCATCGATGAAGACGATCGCCGGGGCACGCTCCCGGGCGAGCATGAAGAGCTCCCGGACGAGCCCGGCACCCTCGCCGATGAACTTATGTACAAGTTCGCTCCCCGACATCCGGATGAAGGTCGCCTTTGCCTCGTGGGCGACAGCCTTGGCGATCAGGGTCTTGCCGGTGCCCGGTGAGCCATGGAGGAGAATACCTTTTGGTGGTTCGACACCAATCCTGCGGAAGATCTCGGGTTTGGTGAGTGGGTACTCTACCGCCTCCCGTACTTCCTTGATCTCATCAGAAAGCCCGCCGATCTGCGCATAGGTGATCGCTGGCGATTCCTCCAGTTCCATGACCCGGACCCGGGCATCATAGACATTGCCGATCACTTTGACAACCGAGAGCGCGTTATTGACCGCGACTTTCGTCCCGGGTTTTAAGAGCGGAAGGATTTCGTCAGACGCGTGCGTGATATATTCCTGATTGTTCCCTTGCTGGCGGAGGTAGATCTCCCCGTTTTCAAGGATATCCACGACCACAGCTACAAAGAGCGGCATCCGCTTAAGCTGGTTATTCTCCCGCTTGAGCTGGGCGTTCTCCTTCTGTAGCTCCTCGGTCTTGACCTTGAGTTCGAGGAGTGCGGCCTCGAGCTCGTTGAGCTGGATCTGGTATTTAAGTTCGCTGGAAGGTGGTGCATTATTGACGGCTGACTCTTCCATATCACTGATATATCTCCATCTTCAACCATTTATGTGGTGTGATTGTGATCATCAGGGGTCGCGGTATATCGCGGGGTATCGGGGCGGGCACGCTGCTGGTTAGTCCTGCGCCAATCTCGTTTTTGGCCGGGATCAACCCGAAGACCGGTGTAATCGTTGAGAAGGGTCACCCGCTGGAGGGGAACTCGGTTGCCGGGCGGGTGCTGGCGTTCCCGCACGGGAAAGGTTCGACCGTTGGTTCGTATGTCATGTATGCCATGAGCCGGAACGGTCATGCCCCGGCCGCAATCGTGAATACCGATGCTGAAGCGATCATCGCGACCGGCGCCATCATCAGCGGCATCCCAATGATCGACCAGATCGAGGTCCCGATCTCACGTCTACGATCCGGGACGAAAGTCCGGGTCGATGGTAACAAGGGGGAGATGGAGTACGATGGTACACCGGAAACGGCGTGATCCGAACGCCTCGGAATTTCCGTAAGATGACGGTGGGCCGGTATTTTATCTTATCCCGCGGTAGGTCCTCGCATGAAGGTGAACTGGCGGCAGATCACGGCAGCAAAAAACTCCTATGCAGTGTTGTCCGCTGCATGTGAAGCGCCCGGTTTTTCCCTCCGTATCGTGGATGCACCCTGCGATGATATTACCTGTTATTCCCTGAACTCCCTGAACGAGCCCTTCTATCGGGAGGAGATCGCGGCGGCCACGTGCATTACGATTGTCGGCGGCCCGCACGCTACAGCCACGTACCGGAGTGTCACGCAGTACGCGGATTACGTGGTGGTGGGTGAAGGCGAGTACACCCTTCCCCGTCTGCTTGCCGATCTCGAGGCCGGGGGCAGCGGGCAGATCCCCGGTGTGGCGAGTTGGGGGTTTTACGAACCGGCCGACACCTGCGTCCGCCTCGATGCGTACCCGGCATTTTCTGCCATTCAAGGGTACGTGGAAATCTCACGTGGCTGCCCGTTTGGCTGCGGGTACTGCCAGACGCCTCAAATCTTCGGCCATTGCATGCGCCACCGGTCGATCGACGAGATCGCCCGGTACGCGAACAGGTACCAACAATCCCGGTTCGTCTCCCCGAATGCGTTTGCCTATGGATCGGACGGCCTCCACCCGGATTTCGACGCGGTCGAACGGCTGCTGAAACGACTCCGCCACCAGATCTATTTCGGGACGTTCCCGGGTGAGGTGCGCCCGGAGTTCATCTGTGACCGGTCGCTCTCTCTTGTCACCGACTACTGTGCCAACACCCGGATTCACTTAGGTGCACAGTCAGGGAGCAATGCAGTGCTCGAACGCATTGGACGAGGGCACACCATCGAGGATGCGATGGCTGCAGTTGACCTCTGCGGTGATTATGGGATCATCCCAATTGTCGATTTTATTGTCGGGTTCCCGTTTGAGACTGATGACGAGCAGCGTGCGACGGGCGATGCGATCCGGCAGGTGGTCCGGTTCGGGAAGGTCCACCTCCACCGCTTCATCCCGCTTCCCGGGACACCGCTGGCCGGAACCCCCGCGCGTCCGCTCCTGCCGGAGATCGAGAGGATGGGCGGGAAGCTCGCCCTCTCGGGGAAGCTGACCGGGGCGTGGAATGAACCCGAGAGAAGATTTTTGAGACGCCGTTTGAAATGATATAGCATGAAAGATGTGCTATTGATAGCAGATCTCCATGGTCAATTCGGTAAAATTGATTCATTTCTGGACCTGAATCCGGAAGCGGTATTTATTGCCGGCGATATCACCAATATGGGTCCGGCAGACTCGGTGGACGAGGTGCTCTCCCGCATCGATGTTCCCTGTTTTGCAGTACCGGGCAACTGCGACCCCCGCGAGATCATTGATACGATTGAACACTCGGATTCGGTCTGCCTCCACGGCACCCGGCTGGAGCTGGGAAAGCTGACGCTCGTGGGAGTCGGTGGTTCGAACCCCACACCGTTCAAGACCCCATTCGAGCTGACGGACAAGCAGATCGATGATATTCTTCATGGTGCGATGGAGAAGATGGAGCGTTCCGTTCACAATGTCCTGATCACCCATGCCCCGCCGTACGATACGCTGGATTTTATCAACGGCGATCATGTCGGGAGCCAGAGCATCCGGCGCCACATGAAGGCGTTCGACCTTGTCTGCTGTGCCCACATCCATGAACAGCGGGGTGTGAAAGACGTTGACGGGGTGAAGGTCATCAACCCCGGACCAGCGATGGACGGTTACTGCGCCATGCTCCACTTCGGGAACGAACCAAAAAATATCAGGGTTGAACTTTTGACCGTTTAGCGAGCAGGAGCTCGAGATACGAGGCGAGGATCGGCTCGCCCGAAACCCCCAGATCCTCTGCGATCTTTCTGATCTGGCCGGCAGCAGACTGAGGCTCTTTTTCCGCGATCAGCTCGATCTCGACAAAGGTGCCAAGTTCATCGACTGCATCGAGCGAGATCGCTGCCTTGGCGAGCCGGTAGTTCTCGCGCCACTTGTTCACTTCGGCGGTCTTCACAAAACCGAGGCGGTCGAGTATCTGCTCGAAATCCCTGCCGGAATCGACCACAATGTTGATCTCTTCCCGCGCCTTGAGCCCATATTCGTGGAGTTTGGCACCCTTGTACGTAACAACCGCGTGGTCATCAGTATACCGGATCCGGAGCGCCTCATCGGTCTTTGCAAAGTCGCGATCCGGGGCATTATAATAGACGTCATGTTCGTGCACCTTCCCGGAGAATTCCGCGTGCCGCTTATCCAGCTGCCGCCGGACCGGATCGAGCGATTCCACCATGACTTTCAGTTCAATCTCAAGCATGCCCGTGCCACACTTTTATCTCTCTTTGTTGCGATTTATAGTGATAGCGTACCGGTCAGACCGATTCACGGGCATATTGCCGCAGCGGTCAGGAAAAAACCGGTGCGTTCCTATCCGCACCGGAGACCGAAAGATACTAAACACCGGTCTTCGATGTATGATGAACAGGTGAAGCATGGCAATAAAAGAAGGAGATTTTATCCGGCTCAGCTATACCGGCAGCGCAAACGGGATTATTTTCGATACGACAGATGAGGAGAAAGCAAAGACCGCGGGCATCCACAGTCCGACGGCCATCTACGGCCCGGTCACCGTCTGCGTCGGCCAAAAGCACGTGGTACTCGGGCTCGATCAGGAACTGGTGAAAAAGAAGACAGGGGCGGAAGGTGACGTCCCAGTCCCGCCGGAGAAGGCGTTTGGCCAGCGTGATCCCAAACGGGTGCAGTCGTTTGCGAAGAGCAAGTTCAAGGAGAAACCGGTACGCGGCATGCGGGTAAATGTTGAGGAGCAGGGTGAAGGGCTCATCGTCGATGTTATCGGCTCCCGGGTTATCGTTGACTTCAACCCTCCACTTGCCGGTCAGACGCTCACGTACCATTACACGATTGAAGAGACTGTTGACGATCCGGTGGAGCAGCTCAAGGGCCTTGTCCGGCTTTATGCCGGCAAGGAGATGGAGATCGTACTCGATGATGGCAAGGCGACCGTCGCCCTGCCGCCCGGCATCGACTATGACCGGCGCTGGATGCTCTGGCGCGGCCGGATCATCCACGAGGCATTCGAGCTGATCCCGGGAATCGCTGAGATCGTGTTTGTCGAGACCTACAAGCGGCCAGAGAAGAAGGAAGCGTGAGGCCGGGATTTTATTACCGGTTTTTATCTTTGAGAAAATCTTGTTTTTCTTTACTAAGTCCTGTGACCTTATTAGAATTGAGATGGCGAAGGCACCAAGCTGCTAAAACTTCGAAGAGTAAAGATGGCTTTCAATATCGTGAGCCGTGTCGTATATTTTTTTAAAAATTACACTATTTTTAGTGTGTATTTTTAGCAGAGAGGATCCTAAGATTTTCAAATTCTGTTGTTCGTAAATTGTCATGTGCGGCAATATTTTTTGTGTTCCCCCGACCCGGCGATCCCGGCCGGCCGGATCCCCGATCCCGGCTCCACCGGCAATTTCTTCTCGAAATCCCTCTGCCGGAAATTTAAAGAAGGAAATTGTCCTCGTAGGATTTTCCTCGTAGGATTACTTTTAATTTCTATTAAAGGAACGATATAAAATCCAAAGTTTAGAGAGGCTTCGGCCTCTTAGACCTCCGGAAAGACCGGCCCGGAAAACCGGATCCATCACTACCTCCTGCCGAAGATGATATCGTATTCTTTCTTCCTGCGGTACCACCGCCACGCGACGGGCACTGCACAGACCATCCCGACGCAGACCGCCGCAATGACGAGGTTCTCCCGGAACATTCCCACCGTCCACACGAGGGTTCTGTCAAGTTGTCGGCAGTTTCTGAAATCTGATATTTCGAAGAAAAGTCACTAGCTGCCGACAACTTGACAGAGCCATTTTCCATACCTCAACATGTTAAAAGAATCCTCCAGAATATCTTTTTATCTTTGAATGTGAATTCCATCAATTATGTCATTCAATATAGCACATCTACCGGAAAAGAAGACTTCGTTATTCTTGATCGCAGGAGTTGTTCTCTATCTAGGATCTGCATATTTAAACACATTAAAAGTCGATTTAGCTAACTTGATAGGATTATTCCTTGGCGGCTTGTTGATCGTGATTTCGATAATTGCTCAGATAAAACTTTGGTATAGATATTTGGGTAGTCATCCAACAAGATAATACTACCCGAATTTTGACAGTACTTTTCGAGATGTCTTACCACCGACAACTTGACAGGACCCGGATTTGTTCAATTTTTATAATCAATTCTAAAATGGGACGATATTTTTATGCCTCTCTCACCGTACCTAGAGAACTGATGATCCGGAAGACGAATATTTCGCTGGCCAATGAATTCATGCAGGACTTTGCAAGGATGACAGGACTTGATCCGGTCGGTACTCACCCGCACCGCTATCTCTGGACAGATGCGTTTGCGGTATGTAATTATCTCGGACTTTTCGAGGAGACTGGCAACGTAACCTGCCGGGAACTGGCCCTGCGTCTCGTTGATCAGGTGCATCACACCTTGGGCCGGCACCGTGATGATGACCTGCGAACTGGCTGGATCAGCGGTCTTCCTTTGCAGGAAGGTGAGCGACATCCGACAACAGCTGGTATGAGGATCGGAAAATCCCTACCCGAGCGTGAGATCAATGAGCCGTATGATGAACAGCAGGAATGGGACCGGGACGGCCAGTATTATCACTATCTGACAAAATGGATGCATGCGCTAACTCGTGTGAGTGAGGTAACTGGCAATCCGGACTATATATCCTGGGCAATCGAGCTTGCGCATACTGCTTATGCTAGGTTCACGTACCTTCCCCCTGCTGGGGAACGGAAAAGGATGTACTGGAAGATGAGCATTGATCTTACACGTCCGCTGATTTCTTCAATGGGTCAACATGATCCTCTCGATGGCCTCGTTTCCTATAATGAACTCCAACTGATAGCAACCCGAGATTTCGGGCGAACGGTGCAGTCATCCCTCCTTCAGGAAATAAATGAAATGACCGAGATCTGCCAGAGTATACATATGGCCACTGACGATCCTCTCGGTATCGGCGGTCTACTTATCGACGCTTCAGGAATTATCCAAATGATGATACGGGGTGGTCCGGTGTATGCAGATCTGCTAGAGAACATTCTCGATTCAGCCCTAGTTGGGTTAAATTCCTTTATCAACACTGGTTATCTTGAGCTTCCTGCGACGTACCGTCTTGCGTTCCGTGAGTTTGGTTTAACTATCGGTCTGTCAAGCGTTGAAAAACTGCCGGAATTGATTGAGAAAAATCCGCATTTATTCGATTGGTCAAGTTCACTTCATCAAAGAATACAAGCCCTTTTGGAATATGAACCATTAAGGGAGAAGATTGAACAGTTCTGGCTAGATGGGATAAACAGATGGGGCAGCACCTGGACAGAACATCAAGAAATTAATATGGTGATGTTTGCCACCAGCCTAGCACCTGACGGTTTTTTAGCAATTTAGGGTTCTGTTAGGTTGTTGGTTGTTAACAATATTTTTACGACATGAAAAATTTGGAATCAACGGTTAACTAATCATAACCCTTTCTAGAGAACTATAAGAGTAAAAATCATTGGTATCCCATGGCAGCTCCAAAGAGGTTTGCCGTGATCCGCAATGCCTCGACCTCATCCGCGGACCAAGATCTTTCGGTGACCGTAAAGAACCCAATGAAACCCCAGAGGGAATCCCTGACAAAGATCGGGACCAACACCGCGGACGAAGCATTCAGGTACGTAAAAAACCTTGCACCCTGTTCCGGAAGGGTTTTAGTTGTCGCAGAGACCACCTCGCCCCGCGCCAGTGCGTCCTGCCAGCGTGCTAGGCCGGCAGTGGCAAAGGAAAATTCCTGGAGTTTCGGATTATGAAGGGAAGGAGCCACATGGGGGCCCGTCCATTCATATTTTATTCCAGTCCTAACCGCCCTATCCGCTCCCCGCTTTTGGGCAAAGATTACAATTGAATCGACATTGATCGCAAGCCCGATCTGTTCGAGGATGTTGCGGATATCTGCTGCATCAAACTCTTTTGGGGGACCCGGTCGGGCTGACCTGCTTTGAGAGACCCTGAGCAACCATTCAACCGCTGAACTCACTGCAAATAGAATCGCATCACGTTTCCTGACCTCGCACTCTATCTTGTGTTTATACAACGCCATCTCAATGGTAGAATGGAGTTCCCGCTCATCATACGGTTTGAGCACATACCCATAGGGTTCTGTGATCTTGGCCCGCTCAAGAAGGGCGTTGTCGGCATACGCGGTCAGGTAGATCACCGGCACATCATAGAGTGCGCGAATTTGCCCGGCAGCCTCGATGCCATCCATTTTACCTGCGAGGTGAATATCCATGAGGACCAGATCCGGCAGTGACGCTCGGATCTTCTCCAGTGCCTCCTCGCCGCTTTTTGCCATCCCCGGAACTGTGTAGCCGAGGCTTATCAGTGTACCCTTGATGTCCTTTGCCACGATGAGTTCATCTTCAACAATAAAGATCGCAGGGTCTGCCATCCTGGACTACCTCACTCACCTTTTCTCCGTGCGGTGATAATAAACGTTGTTCCCCGGTCCCGGTTCAGTTCGATCGTCCCGTCAATCTGCTCGACAAGGCTGATGACCAGCTGGAGCCCGAGAGACGCGGTGTTTCTCCAGTCAATGCTTTCCGGTAGACCGACACCATTATCTCGTACCGTGAGAGTCAAGACGGCATTGTCTTCCTGCGTTGTGATTGCGATCTCGCCGCTCCGGCCATCTGGGAATGCATACTTCAGCGAGTTCGAAACCAGTTCGTTGATAATCAACCCGATCGGGATAGCCATGTTGATATCGGCTTTCATGCCATGGGTTTCGACTGACAGCGCGACCGTGCCCGGCCTGGTAGTGTAGATGTGGAAGAGGCTGGTGGCAAGGAACTTCAGGTAATCGCCGAGATCGATGTTGGAGAGATCGCCCGAGCGGTACAGTTTCTCATGAACAATGGAGATGACCCTCACCCGGTTCTGGCTGTCTTTGATCGCGGATAGCACGTTCTCGTCATGGATCAGCCGCGACTGGAGGTTGAGAAGACTGACGATTAGCTGGAGGTTGTTCTTCACCCGGTGGTGGACTTCCCGCAGGAGCATCTCTTTTTCATGCAGCGATTGGACGACCAGTTTCTCTGCTTTATTCCGTTCGTCGATCTCCGTCAACAGTTCTTCATTTGTCCGTTTGAGTTCGCTGGTCCGCTCAAGGACTTTCTGTTCCAGTTCGTTGCGGGCACTGACCAGGGCTTCCCGATCACGTTTCCTTTCCGTTATATCATTGTGGAAGGTAATGAACTGCCCACCATGCCGATCAGAAGCGACCACGCTGACTTCGATATCAATAATACTGCCGTCTTTGCGGCGGTACTGGGTTTCGAACCGGTCTTCGCCTTTGCGGATAATCTTCTGAGAATGCTGCACAACATCTTCAGCGGTCTCTTTTGCTTCAATATCTGCAATGGTGAGATTAAGCAGTTCGTCCCGGGTGTAGCCGGTTAGCCGGCATAAGGCATCATTGACATCGAGGAATCTTCCGTTCAGGCTAATGATGCCAAATCCATCCATTGCGGTGCGAAGGACCGTGCGGTATTCCGATTCGCGGTCAATGAGTTCGCGTTCAGCGTCCTTGCGCCGGGTGATATCGACAAGGATACCTTCAGAAATTATAATTTTTCCATCAGTTCCACGTATAGTATGGGTAGTTAAGGATACCCAAATTCGGCTTTTATCTTTGCGATAATATTCGCACTCGAATTCCTGAACAATATCGTGCTCCCTAAGCTGCCGGAGATAATCTTTACGCTGTTCCTGATGCACCCACAATTGTCGTGCTGTATCCGTAACCGTTGTGACGAGATCGTGTACAGAATCATACCCTAAAATACGAGCCATCGCGGGATTTGCGGTCAGGATCTGCCCTTTAGGTGTGATCTGGTAAATTCCATCAATGGCATTCTCAAAGATGTTCCGGTATTTTTTTTCGGCCTGTTTAAGCTGTTCATCCATCAGCTTGCGATTTGTGATATCTTCAAACACTGCGACAAAATATTCTTTTGCTGGGGAATAGGCGGATATATGTAACCATTTGCCAGACGGTTTGAAATCAAGATCGAAGAATGCCGGCTGACCTGTCAAGGCGACCCTGCCATAAATTTCAAACAGTTCCGGGAAGGCTTCTTTAATTCCGGGAAACACTTCTGTGGCACGTTTCCCGGTAACGGTTTTTGTACCAATAATCTGGTCAAATGCGGGATTAACGTTGAGATAAACAAAGTCCGAAGGATGCCTTTGGTCGTCATATAGTATGCGACAATATGCAAATCCTTCTAACATATTTGTAAAAAGATTCCGGTAGCGCTCCTCGCTCTGCCGTAGTTCCTCCTCGGCTTTTTTTCGCTCGGTAATGTCCTGATTTGCACCATGGGTTTTGACCGTCCGGCCTTCAGCATCTTTCGTGATTGCAATTCGCACAACGATGTGCCGGATCTCGCCATCCCTGCGGATAATCCTATGCTCGACCTGCGATACATAGTCCGGGTCAGTGGTAGCTATGGCTTTTTTTACTTCATCAGCGACCACATTTATCTCATCCGGGTGAACGAATTCTCGGGCATATACGTTTGCCGGCATCTGGTAACCGCCTTCCCGCTCTGCCGTGGTACCATACATTGCATAGAACCGGTCATTGAAAGTAAAGATACCTGTCAGAACGTCAAACTCCCAGTTCACCAGATCTGCCAGATCCATTGCCGCTGAGAGTTCGAGTTGGCTCTTTTTCAGTGACTCTTCCGCCCGCTTGCGTTCGGTGATATCACGTGCCACTCCCAAAATCGAAGTTACGTTACGAGCCTCGTCAATTAATGGGACTATAGTTGTGTCAATCCAGAATTCCTGCGTGCCGAATTGAATCTTCTCTTCTTTGCGGACATGTTCTCCAGTTCCAAATACCTTACGGATAAGTATGTCCTGTGCTTTAGCAATATCCGGGGGGAACAAATCTTTTCTTGCCTTTCCAATCACTTTATCGGCGGGAAGATGGAACATTTTAAGTGCAGCGGTATTGGCATAGTTTAAGGTATCGTCCTTTCCGATAATAAAGATCATATCGGGAGAAGTTTCCGCAAGGGTGCGGTACCGTTCTTCGCTTTCGATGAGTCTCTTCTCATCATCTCTGCGTTGGGTAATATCCCGGCAGAGCGTAAGGATCTGAGGTTTGTGCTTTATCTCAACAACTGTGGCATTGATCTCAACCGGAGTAATTTTACCATTTGGATCCGCATAATCAATTTCTAGGTTCCTGATATAGCCGTCCCTTGCACATTTCTTGATCGCTTCGGCATTCTTCTCTTTTTCGTACGTTGCAGTCCATTCGACTACGCTTCTTCCAGTAATCTCTCTCAGTGTGTGATACCCTGTCAGGCGCACATATTCAGGATTTGCATCAAGTACCCTGCCATCAGTATCGATAATAACATAGCCCGTTCCCGTCGTTTCGATGAGTGCTCTGTACTGTTCCTCGCTTGCTCTTAGTACATTTTCCAGTCGTTTGTTTTCGGTAATGTCCCGGATTGTTCCTTGGTAACGGATAATCTCCTCTTTATCATTTTTAACTCCAACGGAGGTGACTAACGCATTTATTATCGTACCGTCTTTTTTCCGCAGGTTGACAGGATATTCAATTGAATAACCCGATTCACCGATTTGCCGGAGAAGCTTGTCCCGTTCATCCCTGTCCTGGTAAAGATCGGGTATATTCATTTTCTGCAGTTCGCTCCTGCTCTCGTAGCCGAAAAAATCGACAGCAGCATCATTGAAGTCGATCCAGCGCCCGTCCGGGCTGGTAATAAACACGCAATCGCGCGAAGTGTTGAAAAAATGACGGTATTGTTCCTCACTTCTTTTCAGTGCATCCTCTGCAGATGTGCGAGCCGTGATATCTACGCCAATCGCAATATACCGCGGGATCCTGTCTGTCTCCAAGGGGAGTCTTCGTGTGTTCCACAGGATTGTTTTATGGCTTCCGTCCCGGCAGACGATGGTAGTTTGGAGATTTTTCAGATAATTGTTTTCCCTGATAATCTCTGTTATCTTTCCGGTAATCTCTTTCCGGTATTCCTTATCCGGGTAGATTACCTTCCAAATGTCATTTTTACCGATAACGTCTCCTTCCACATATCCGCTCATCTTTTCCGCTGCCTCGTTCCACAAATAGATTGTACCTCTGGAATCGAGCACCATCAGCCAGACGTTTGCATTCTGGAGCATGCTCTGTTGGATTTGGGTTGTTTTCCTGAGTGTTTCGCGGGTCTTTACGAGATGTTCGGAAAGATATACAACAAGGGCAGCGACAGCGACAAACAGTACCGCACGAATACCTGCACCTTCAATCTCGATTCCATTGCCATATTCATACATCGCTGTTATGGCAAGGTACAAAAGCGTGAGCAGTACCGAGAGGATCAAACCTTTTTTCCGGTAATGATAGGCGAGAAGCACGATGGGGATGTAATACAGGTGCATGAAGATGATCGTGATGCCATGGGCAAGGCACCAGACTGTGATGAGGAGGACAAGCACAGAGGAAAAAAGAATGATCTCCCGCCACGTCGCTTCAGTCAGATGGAGTCTCCAAAAATCCGATAGATTCATGGAGAGTCTCCGTGATGGTTTTGGTGGAGCAACATGGTAAATTGCGTTCCGGATGCTCGGTCAAGTTCGATAGTACCATCCGATTGGTTCATATCTGGTGTATTGTTCCTCCCTCTGAATCGAATCTATTAGTTATTTGTCTGTTACATGCAGTGCTCCAAAATAACCCTTTCTGTGGATCATCCGATAAAGATGATGGTAATTGTATAGGTTCATCGTTTTTCTGAGTTTCTAGGTTCCGAGTATAGTTATGAACTAAATTTTTATGCAAAAAAAATCACAGTTTAACTGTTGATTATGTATTTATACTCGGAGAATCTATTATCCTTTCATGCCAAAGTTACAGGAATTTCTAGCTGATTATGACAACCCCTCAACGCGGGCTTTATACCGGTCCGCCTTGAATGCTTTTATGAAACATATCTATCGGGTAAAGGATGATGACAAACTGACCAATCGAGAAAGGAGGGAGATGTTTGAAAGTCTGATAGATAAGTATCTGTCCGAGGAACGTGATAACAAGAAGGACCTAATGGCCTTCCGCACCAGTATGAAAGACCGTCCCCCGTTGTCACAACGTCTCTTCCTCAATATAGTTCATGAATTTTTAGCCTGTAACAAGATAACGATAGATCACGTCGATATAAAGCGCATTAGGCGAAAAATAAAGGGTGGGGTCGTTACAGTAGAGAAGGAATTTGATATCGACGCGATCCGCGCCATTTTGCGGCACATGGATATCAAAGGTCGCAGCCTGACCCTTTTTTTACTATCCAGCGGTTGTCGCATCGGCGAAACCTTGCAACTACGGGACAGTGATATTGACCTTGCATCAGTACCGGCAAAGATTTCCTTACGCGCAGAATATACAAAGACACGACAGGCACGGATCACGTTTATCACCCCGCAGGCGGTTGAGGCCCTGAAGGAATGGCTGAGTGTTCGTGAGGATTACTTGAAATCGTCGAACGGGAAGAACCAGGGACTTGTCAAAGCAGGTAAATCTAAAGAGCGGAAAAACAACGGCGATCATGTGTTCCCTTTTAGCCCGAACGTTGCCAACTCCATGTTTGAGAATGCAGTCAACAACGCCGGACTTATGACGAAGGATGAGCGAACCAAACGCTCACAGATACATTTGCACATGACGAGAAAATTTTTTATCTCTCAAATGGCTCTTCTGGCCAGCTCTAAAGAAATCCCAGAAACTTTAGCCGGTCACGGCGGGAACATGACCGCGGCGTATCGGAGATACCCCGTCAAACAGCTGGCAGAGGAGTACCTGAAAACCCAACATCTCTTAACGATCGCTGACGAACAGGAATTGAAATCAATTGAAACCGGATTTAAAAACCAATTACAAAAACACAGTAGCGTTATCGCCGAAAGTCAGATTGAGATTGCCGAGCTAAAGAAACAACTTGCAGATCTTACCCAGCAAATGCTGGAGCGAGACCAAACAATGGCTTCTTTAGACACTTTAATCAGTGGGCTCTCACCCTCGGCTCTGATTAGAATCGCCGAACTAGTGAACGATCTCAAGACGGAGCAGGAAAACAATAACCTCTTTTCGATCATGGCGCCCCGTTGACTCATGCATAGGTAAGCTGTCAACTTGAAAGAATCGCACTCCGCGCGGGCATTATAAGGTGGGTCCATCCTCATATATTCCGACACTCTCGGATAACCCATCTTGTTAAGGAAGGTATCAGCGAGAGCGTTATCAAGGCCGTTGCTTGGGGTTCACAGGATAGCAGGATGCTCAAGACCTACCTTCACCTCACCGGGCAGGATGTCGATAATGAAATACTCCGGGTCTATGGCATTGATGTTCCGGAGAAGAAGAAAAAGGCGCGCGGGGTCTTGCGACCGGGGTATTGAAGTGACGTCAAAACGGTCTAATGAATCGATTCACTCCATCCGGAATTATCTCATGAAATACATGACCAAACAGTTTGGCAGTGGCGAGGAACCTTGGACGGATGGAGAGATTTTGTTCAAAGCGACTGTATGGGTGACATCAACCCGAATGTGGGGTGCATCCAAGATGCTCACGGCCATCATGAGGCGGCCTGAGAAGGAATCTGAAGTTACATGGAATCTGGTTGAATTGCTCATGCCGAGCGGGCAGATTGAAGTCTGGTCACGTGATAATGGAACACCATTCCCGAATCTCACCAATGAACCTGATCCTGATGACTTATGCCCTGAAGGAAGTGTAACTAAACAGTTTTGGAAGAATTTATATGAGGACATTGAACGATGGCGTAATGAAAGTAAAACATAATCTGCAACATTGATTCTAGCCGAAAAAATTACTAATACTTAAAAAAAATAAAAAAAACATGAAGAAAAAGAAAAGGGTTCCTGTTGATCAAAAATTCCCTTATTGTTATTCTTGGTTACCGATTTCAAAAAAACATCTTGCATCAGCAAATTTCTTCATGCAAAAGTGTTACGAGATTGAAAATTCGAAAACTAGCAAATATCCCGATGTTTATACCCCACATCATGCGTATATAATCAACTCCATTCTTTCTTCAGTTACATTCTTAGAAACATACATCAATGAATTTTACTGCTCATTATCAGATTATCCATTCTCTTGTCAGATAAAGAAAAAAATCACCGGGAAAAAATTACTTCGAATTCAGCAAATGTGGAACTTGGGCATACCTCGAACTGCATCATACTCAATTCCAGAAAAATATCAAGTTGCCTTAATTTTATCCGATAAAAAACCTTTCTCAAATCAAGACCCTCTTTATCAAAAAATCCTCACTATTAAAAAGTTACGAAATGAGTTAATTCACTATGAACCTCAATTGAAGGAAATATTTGATGATCCTGAAATTGAACGAAAAATGATGACAGGAGTTGGAAAACAACTTCAGCATGAAAACTTCCCATTAAATCCTTTCGTTGGGGAATACATGGAATTCTTTCCTGTAAGGTGTCTAGGATATGGATGTACAAAGTGGGTATATGACAACAGTCTAAACTTCGTAACGGAATTCGAGAATAGGATGGGCATCAAGTCCAATGCGACATTAACGAACTCCTGAGCATCAAATGAATCACAGAAAATCAAGGCAAAATGTACCGACCAGAAATTGAGAATTCAATAGAAACACAACTTGGACTTGAAAAGTGAAGCGCCCCGGCCGGGTCTTAACAATGTGCCTGACCGTGATGATCTCTGCCCTGAAGGAAGTGTAACAAAACAGTTCTGGAGAACTCTATATCGTGAACGAAATAGAATCTTTCATCCAACCTGAATAAAAAAATAGTTGATATACCAATCTAATATTATTTTATGGAACTTATCACAATTGATACCTATCTCTATATTGGAGGACGATTGAGATATTTAATTCAAGCTAAAGAAGGTTATCCACTTTATTCACTTTCTCATGATGCTGTATTAGACAACATGAAGAAATTATCTCACGATATCCATACTCATCAATTTAAAACGACTAAATCCTCAAAATCTTTTAATGATTTTAATAATTTGTTGAGAGAATGGGAGAATAGACCACCAGATTATACATTAGATAAATATGATGTAACTGAATTGAATAAAATCTGTAAAAACATTGAAGAAATTATATTATCTGAATGTCGAGATAAAATTGTTTTCAAGGTTTTGGATAAGAGAATAGATCCCCAAAAACTTCTTTTTAAGCCACCAAGTTTGTTACCTCAAGAAGTTTATAGTAAACTTCCTCAAATTGCCCAATATGATTTCAGCCAAGCATGCCAGTGCATTGCTTTTGATTTGCCAACGGCAGCGGCATTTCATCTTATGAGATGTATTGAAGGGAGTTTAAGGAAATATTATACGAATTTAACTGGAAACGATGCAAAGGGGTTAGTTTGGGGTGGGATAATCAAACAATTGCACTCACTTACTAGTAACCAACCCCCCAAAGAAGTCCTAGATGTTCTTGATAATATCAGAGATAATTATCGAAATCCTACGCAACATCCTGACGCAGTTTATGATATAGAACAAGTGCAAACTTTATTCGGAATTTGTACTGCGGCTCTATCAATGATATCTAAATCTCTATAATTTCAAAAGAGAGCATTGCACCATCGGTATAGGAGTGTCGCTATGGGGCATCCGTTCCTGAGGTTGGAATCCCCATTGTTCCAACCTTTTGTCATATAATGAACCTCCATTGGGTTCCACAGCATACTTGCTGATACTTGATAATAAAGGATTCTTCCAGTGCGCGCGCTTATCGAGCACTCCGCAGCAACAGTCTGGACTGGGCGTCATACTACAAACACCCATTGCCGGAATTTTTCTATGCAAAGTATATGCGGTATTAGGGTTCGGTGCGCCTTTAGAGACTGAGATTTCGGTGGAAACTATAGGTTGAATGTGACGAATCGAGAACAGATGAAAACGGGGCTTGCGCAAGGTTAGAAATTCCCATATTCAACAATTTCTTAGCCTAGTTCTGATACGTTTTAGGGACTTTGTATTTACAAATGGGATTTTATGATTGGTTGCACGACGTGATGAATTAGTGGATTTTTACCAAGTGCCATCAAGTTATCAGAACCGACTACCAATTGGGCGCAGTCCAGTTTTATCCTCCTAGATACACATTCTTTACTTTCTCATTTTCAACAAGAATATCCTTCCTTCCCTCTAGGGCAATCGAGCCTACTTCAAATACATATCCTCTGTGGCATACCTCCAACGCCATTTGGGCATTCTGCTCCACAAGCAAAATGCTCGTTCCATTCCTGTTTATTTCAATGAGTTTATCAAAAATAAGTTCTACAAAGTTCGGGGATAAGCCAAATGAAGGTTCATCAGTCAGCAATAACCGTGGCTTTAGCATCAAAGCCCTACCAAGAGCAAGCATCTGCTGCTCACCGCTAGAAAGACTGCCTGCCCTTTGATTAGTTCTTTGTCTAAGTTGGGGAAATAAAGCAAATACCTTTTCAATACCTTCTTCTATGCCATCTTTGTCATTCCTCGTATATGCCCCCATCTCAAGATTCTCCAAGACCGTCATTGTTGGGAAAACCCGCCTCCCTTCATGAACCAGAGATATTCCTTTCTTAACCAATTCATCGGTTCTTAAGCCTTTGATACTCTCTCCTTCAAACAATATTTCTCCATTCTCGATATGTCCACCTGCTGCATGAAGCACACCGCTAACAGCTTTCAAAGCAGTTGACTTGCCCGCTCCATTCGGACCTATCATCGCAACAATCTCTCCTTCCTCCACATGAAAAGAGACATTTTCAAGAGCTTTGACCATCCCATAGTAAACTGTCAGATTTCTTGCTTCAAGGAGCAATTTTTCTCCTCCTACCAAGATAGGCATTTATTACTGCTTCATTTTTCTGTATCTCTTCAGGAGTCCCCTCAGCAATCTTCTTTCCATAGTTAAGGACAATAACCTTGTCGGACATATCCATGACAACTTTCATATCGTGCTCGATAAACAAAATTGCCTTTCTAGCCTCCCTCAATTCACGTATAATTCTTTTCATCTCAACAACCATAAGGGAGGAAAGCCCAGCCATTGGCTCATCCAGCAGCAAAAGTTCTGGTTCTAAAGCCAGCGCTCTTGCAATCTCAAGTAACTTCCTTTGGCCATGCGACATATTCTGAGCTTGCTCATATTTTTTGCCAGAAAGACCTACAAGGTTTAGGAAGTCTAGTGCTTTCTTCCTGTTTTCTTTTTCTTCTGTTTTCATTTGCTCAGACTGCAACAGAGCAGCTAAAAGGCTTTCACCTCTATTGTATTTCGTTGCAAGCATTACATTATCTAGAACGGAAATTTGAGGGAATAATCTAATGTTCTGAAAAGTCCTTGCTATACCAAGCCTTGCGATTTTATAAGGGTTCAAGGAAGTAATATTCTTCGTATTGAAATAGACTTCACCTTTTTCTGGTTTCAAGAAACCAGTGATTATATTAAAAGCTGTTGTCTTTCCTGCTCCATTAGGCCCGATAAGAGCGGTGATTGAACCTCTCTCCAGTTCAAATGACAAATCATTGATTGCTTTAACACCGTCGAATTCTTTGGAAAGGTTTTTCACTTGAAGAAATCCCATATTCACCTGAATTTATACTTTCCAAGTATCCCCTGTGGTCTTTTTAGCATAAGGATAACCAGCAAAAGCCCATATATCATCTGCCTGAGAGGCGCTGCAATAGGAGTTGGTACGTTGAGAAAACTCAAAACTTCTGGGAATATCACAAGCGTTGAAGCTCCGACAAAAGAACCAGAAAGACTACCCATACCTCCAAAGACCACCATTAGTAGTATGATTATTGATTCCATTACAGTAAAACTTGAGGGATCGATGAAAGTGATATAGTGGGCATAGAGGCTTCCTGCAATTCCCGCAAAGAATGCACTTATTACAAAAACTAATATTTTTTGTCTATTCACATCTTTGCCCATCGCCAGAGTTGCTATCTCGTCTTCCCTAATTCCATTTAATATCCTTCCAAATGGAGAATTAACTATTCGCCGTATTATAAAGTAGGTCAAAAAGACAAAAAAGATGACAAGAAGCAGATAAGACCAAGTCTCAGATAAATAAAAATCGAAAATGGAAAAGGTTGGTATCCCTGGCAATCCCAAGGGTCCTCTAGTTACAGAAACCCAGTTATTTGAAATAGAATACGCTATCATCGCAAAACCAAAAGTAGCGATAGCTAAGTAATCTCCCTTGACTCGCAGAGCAGGAAAACTAACAACAACTCCTAACAATGCAGCGAAACAGGCACCTACAATTAAGCCAATCCATGGTGAGAGTCCATAATTTAATGCGAGGAGAGAAGATGTGTACGCTCCTACACTAAAGAATGCTACATGTCCAAGAGAAAGCAGACCCGTATAACCTACAATAAGGTTCAAGCTCATGGTTAAGATTATATATATGCCAGCTATGATCAGAATGCTAAGCAGATAATCCATATTATAACCGTTCTTCGTCGACTTTTTTCCCTAAAATGCCGCTCGGTCTAAATAGGAGGAATATAATGAGTATTGCAAATGTTATTGTATCTTTCCAACCAGCCGGAATAATCATTATCCCAAGGTTTTCAACAATGCCCAAGAGGAATCCCCCCAACATCGCTCCTGGAACACTTCCGATTCCGCCAATGATAGAAGCGATGATGCCTTTGAGGACTGCATCAAGTCCCATTGTTGGCACAATATTCGTCTCCAAAGAAATCAGTATCCCTGCTGCTCCTGCAAGTGCAGAGCCAATAGCAAAGGAGAGAAAAATTATTTTTTCAGGGTAAATACCAACTATGCTTGCAGCAGTTGGATCATCTGCTACAGCCCGCATAGCTTTTCCTGCTTTAGTTTTTTGGAAAAATAGCCATAAAATAATTAGCAAAAGGCAGCAAACTGCCAAAATCAGAATCTGAACGCCCGTAATAAAAGCTCCGAATATATTATATCCTTCTGTGGCAGGACTTGTATTTACCGTAAGAACCTGAGCGCCATAAATTAATTGAATAAGATTTTGAATAAATATAAAAACGCCAAAAGATGCGACAAGGAAAACTAGATTCGGGGCTTTTTGTGTGCGGAGCGGAAAATATACAAGCTTATCAATCGCTATCCCAATTATGCCTGCAAGGATAGCGGCGAATAACAAAGAAATTATTAGGTTAACGCCAAGCAGGATACAGAAAGTATATGCCAAATAAGCACCAGCTGTATAAACTACACCATGGGCAAAATGGAAAAATTTTACCGTACGGTAAATAATAGTAAAACCTAAGGCGATAAGGGCATAAACACTGCCAGCAATGATACCGTTAGTTAGGAATTGTTCTATCATTTATTTTACACTTGCTTGATAAATCAAATATGGATAAATCTTCACAATCCATTGAGGAATATCTACCATAGATCATTCTTAATCGATACTTCCTGCATAAACTAACTGTCCAATATTTATTTGCGATGTCATCCCGTCTCATTATGATGTTGTTAAAGAATTCAATCAAGAAAATCATTAATATCGCTCTCATCACAGCTAAGACCCTTCGAATTAATAGAATTACTTGACCCAGAAAGGCTAGGCTATTAAATTTTATCACCACCACATCACATCTTCCAGTTGATAAAGTGTACTAAATTTCTCTCCTTTAAGTATTTTTATAAAGTCTATATAATTGCCCGATTCGGGATCCAGATGTGTAATGAATTTAATTTTTCCAATTTCGAACGGGTAGTTCATATCAGTAGATATTATTATTTTCCAATCGACTTCACATTGTTTATAATCATACACATTTTGCTCATTATTTTCCAACTTCACAAGATATGTTTCGGATCTACCGCCATTGATTTTAAGGTTAACCTCAGTTTTTTTACTATTAAGAGCCAATGAAAGAAAAATCACTGAATTGTTTATATTGATTACATTGATAGTATTATCGCTAACAACCTCGATTTTATATTCTTGCCAATTTATGTTAGAATGTTCGGTTAGAAAATTTTTAAGTGCATTATTGTTGTTGTTAATTTCTTTCCATTCAAATAAGAACTTTAATTTCATCACGCCAAAGATATGAAATTCCGGTTTGATGCCTTTTTCATCCAAATCAATCAATGCTGAGTCATTCAGTGGCACCATCTTGCTTAGATTTTGTTGAGAATGTAAAGTTGTTGCAAATACTTCGCCAAGATTGTGCCATGTATCCACAAGACTTTGTTGGCAGTCTCTCAATCTTAAGCAAGCCATCATCAAATTTTGTAAAGCGTTTTGCCTATCCATTTTTCTGTATATATTTATCTTGCTACCCGACTGTCCAATTAGTTCAAAAGATCTAATCCCACCGACCTTTATATTTAAAAGATTTTTAGTCTTATTAAGACTCAGGCAAAAATTATTTATTCCAGAAGATACTTTTACATGATCAACATCCACTGTCTCAATTTTTATTTCCTCAAATTTTGCATTATTTAACCAATCAATACTAGGAAATTCCTCTTTTAAAAATTTTACAAGTTTCCTTCGTTGCTCATTATCCTTGTTTACAACATCATCCCAGCAAAATAATAATATAGGTTCTTCTTTATTCTCTGAAAGAACTACGCTAAAGAAATGTATTTCCTCGAGAAAATTAGGAAAATTATTTCCATTCGGATTCTCAAGTATATTTTTAACCATTGTTTCTACTTTAGGCCATTCTTTTTTACATTGTTGAGTGCACGAATCCGAATCTTTTGGGTCTATTATTTTACAATATTTTTTAATTTCCCCCTCGTAAAAATTACTTGCAATTGTCTTTAAATTAATTGCAAGTTTCTTTAAATCTTCCCCTTTTGGATTTGTAAAGGTACGTTGTAGTGTCTGAAGTGCCTGAATTATAATAGCATTCTGATGACTAAATTTGATCTTAAGATCCTCATTTTGTATCAATTTGATTTTCTTGTCGAACCATTTATCGACTTCCTCCACCCACGATTCGCAAAATAGTGGTATGATATAGATATGCTCTTCTGGATTGCCATTTGAGTCTGGTAAGATTTTTCCCAACTTTATTTCGGAATTTACTACCTCCCTTTGATTGATCCAATTATAATAAGTGGAAAATGCACTAAGCGTAACATCCTGTGCTTCCTCAAGTTTATCTATAGGAATAGCTATTGGCATCATCCATGAATTTTTCAAAGATGTTTTGACAATTACGGAATCATCTATATCCCACCCGAAAACTTTTAAATTCTCTCTGATGGTTTTCGCTTCATTTTTTCTCGTAAGGACAAAACGTCCATGAATTATATTATTTTTGTCTTTTTCAAAATTTATGATTTCTCGCAGACCCCGATAGAATAGGCTTACAATGAATTCTTCATGATAAGCTCGGTAATCGCGAACATAACCATGAGGCCAATTATACCAATCCTTCGGATGCACTGGAGTCACAGAATAATACTCCAGGATCTCACCCTTTCCTAAATCATTTATTAATGTGCTAACTGTTGATAAAAGTATGAAAGAAAAATTTCGCCCATTTGTGATCAATTCTTTTTGCTTGATATCGAATGCCTCTTCAAAAAAGTATGTACGCATGAATTGTAGAACTAAATCAATCATGGCGGTGTCTTTTATCAATTCATTCTTATCTTCTTTTATTATATGGCCTTCCCAGTTACGCAGGTTAAAACCAATTGCATGCATCGCACCAACAAGATTTTTATTATGTTCAGTAATTAGTTCAAGCCAAGTAAACAAACCGAAAGCTCTACGTATGAAATCTATTGAAGTTTTAGTGGAATCCACTCCAGTATCTCGCACATATTTCAACTCGTTTTGCAGCGCAGTGATATCACTATGCAATACAATTATTTCATCATGTGCCGTTTTTTGCATCTCTGTATTATCTACAATTTGCTTGCCGATAAAAAAAAGGGTTAAAAAGGCTGTGACATACACCCCAATAATAGTCAATTGAGATACGACAAACGGTTGGTTCCTTTCGCTATAAATAAGCCAATTGGAATAATCATAAATATATGAAGTGACAACCCATAAAACTGGTATAATAATTATAATATACCGTTTAAGATTATCAATTATAATATCAAATATTCCCACCCACTTTAATTTTTTAATCTTTATCCTAAAGTTTTCGAGGTTTTTCCGAAAATTTTCAATGTCATGATTTATATCCATAATATCATCCCTCTATTAATTAGAATAATCCCAAATGATTAGGAACATCTCTTGCTATCTCTCCTATGCTTTAAAGAATGAATCTTGCTAGATGAGCCATTCCACAACCTTTTGGTTCATTAAACCCTAAACATAACTGGAAACTTTATTTGAAGAAGATGAAATTTTCATATCTTGCTCCAACAATATGTTGAATGCTACACGAGGGACAATAGAGTCTCACATCTTCCGATGGACCAGCCTCTACACAAGCATAACCCCATTTATCATTGCTACTGGCATATATGTCTTTGAACCCGAACTCCATTTTTTATCATCTATTGTTCAAGCCAGACAAACTGACCGCCTTTTACAGTTTTCATTCCTGATGGTTTTATTACGTCTCCGCCATTAAAATTAATTAAACCCGTCGCTCCATGTAAATTTTTAATCATATGTATCCCATTGTATACACCTACTTTTGAGGTATCATTTGAAAGCTTCATGGATTCAACTATCACCAAGAGAGAATCGTATCCATAATCGGATAGAAGACCAGGGGCTGTTCCGAAACGTGCTGTGTAATTAGCTTTGAATGCTGATACAACTGGATCGGTAGCAGATGGAGGAATTGGAAAAGTGTACACAGTGCCTTCGGCTACGTCTCCAACTTGTTGCAGTATTAGTGGATCTTCAAAAGTTGAGGTTGATAACAACTTTGATGTTAATCCAAGTTCTTTGTACTGTTTTAATATGGTAATTGTGTCTTGAGTATACGATATTAAATAAAGATACTGCGGGTTTGCGGCTTTTATTTTTGTAAATTGTGCCCTGACGTCGGTTGTACCTTGATTAAAATTTTCCTCACTAATTATTATGCTACTATTTCCTACACTTTTTTTGACTTCTTGTGCCATCGCACTCCCATAATCGTTATTTACGTACAATAACGACATGGAGTTAATCCCCGTTCTGTTGATATAGTCTGCCATACAGTCGGCTTCAAAAGTATCCGATGGCCAAACCCGATAAAAATATGGGCCAGCACTCGATAGATTGGGTGATGATGCTGCGGGTGAAACAACTATGATTTGATTCTGATTAGCAATTGGCGCAATCGCTAATGTAGGTGAACTCGCAACGTCCCCGATTATTGCTACAACGTTATCTACTCCAATCAGTTTCTGAGCCGCTGTAACCGCCTGAGCAGGCTGTGCGGCGCTATCTTCAAATATTATACTTAGATTCTGGCCGTTGATGCCACCTTGTGCATTAACCTCTTCAGATTCTAAAATTATACCATTTTGGGCATTTATTCCGTATGATGCTGCATCACCAGTCAGTGGCAATATGGCCCCGATCTTTATCACTGGTTTCTGTTCAGGCTGCACGCAACCAGCCAAGGCTGCAGCCAATATCATTATCATCAATGCAACAATAATCCCTGATTTTTTCATACCGTTCATCCCTCTTTTCTCATCGAACAAAGACGTTTAGCTACGAATACGGGGCTTCCTATCATTTTAGTGATTACAACGCTTTGCGTATATATACTTGAGTGATGATTAATTCGGTTCTGATAAGTTAACAGGACTTTGTATTTACAAATGGGATTTTATGATTGATTGCACCAACGTGATAATTTGGAGAGGGGTCAACCTATAGGACCGTGAAAAACACAAAGCGATATTCCGGGCGTATGACTGCTGGGATCGGTTGGATTATGAAGGTGCATCGGAGATCATCAACAGGATTAAAGATGACCGGCTGGCAAAGAACCGGGCGTTCATCTGTCAAGGCGATCCGGGACCAATATCCGATATAAAATAACTGTGCTATGGAGAATTTGACTTATCCAAAAAGACTAAGCGCCTCAAACATCAAGGCAGAGTGCGCCGACAGAGAATAATCAATCCGGCAGCATGACCCGGCACTCCGGGCACATCTCATTGTCTGTATTTTTGATATTTCAACCACATTGCAAATTGATCACCTATAACAGTGTTCGATATCCGAGAATCCCCTTCACACAGAATATCCTTTGAGTATATAAACGAGGTGTGTGGATTTTCGCTTCCGTGATTAACAATGACAGCTATTAGCTCCCCTAATCCGTAAGGCTCATCGGGTTTTTTTGGTATCATTACCCGGTATTTCCTTAAATTCGTCAGGTTTTTTGCAGGATCGCTCTATCAAGATTCACATTAAATCCTCTCGGTAGATCCTTGTCTTTTATTTCCTCAAACTCAAGTTCGACCATAAGACTCACCTTCTCAAAGATTTTACCTTGAGTGATATTGTATAGATTATTGACATATATTAATCTTAAAAACCCACAGAAAATTAAATCGTCACTATTGTGATTTAATCCGACAGCATCATTTCTTTATTTTATAATCAATATGTGATAGAAACCATCCTTTGCATTGTTCATTGCATGATATAATATAACAAATTAAGAATACCGTAACGCCGATAAATATGAAAAAACCAATTGCAAAACCCAATAGTCCAATATATATCGTCAATAATACAGTTATAACCCCAATGCAACCGTTTAAAAGTTGCCATACTTTGTTTTTTGTCCAATAACCGCTGTATGTGTACCATACAGATAATTTTGCCGTGGCACTTACACTAATCGGTGCTGAAGCCCGAAGAAACACATTTTTCCTAGTATCCCCACATTTAGGACATGGCCCTTCATAATTTGCATCCAAAGGGTAATGACATGCGGTACATTCAGCATCGGGTGTGTTAACGGCTAACATTGAATACCTCCTCGGTATTATTCTCTCACCAAAAATAATCTTGAACTACCAAGGCTAGATAAGCCAAGAGAATCCACCCCGAAAAATTGTACAATTCTTGAATAAGGAACGAAAATGATATAATACGCAATATTATGAGTATTATTGCAAAAATCCCAAGAACAAGAAACTTTAGAAATACGTCTATTAATGAAGATTTCAATTTCTCCAAACTCATATCGATCCCTCCATATAATCGATGCCAATAATATCAATCTTTTTTAGATGATCGATGTCTTGCCGGATTTGGATTTGTGTGGTCATGAATTGTTTTAGAGATAATACCATGTTCATCAAGTTCATCGATTTTATGATGAAAAGTTGTCTGATCCGGGTCTGTACGATTCACTTCCTTAGTGATTGTTACAGGTAGTCCTGTTTTATCGGAATGACTTTGTCTGATACTCATTTTTTGTGACATAAAACCGGTCGAATCTTTAACTTTTAAACTCACGGAGCTTTGAATAAGATGTATTTTTTTTTTAAGGTTTACAGATATAGTCCTTTTTAATGATCTACAATCTGGACAGGGTATGCTTTCATTTGGAGCATTTGGTAGATCAGATAAATCCTTTCCACAATCATCGCAAGTGATTATAATGTGTTCACTGAACATTGAATAACGTATATCAGTGAAACCTGAATAATACTTTTTTGATTATTATATGGCAAAGCACGCAGATTGTTAATAGAACGACGTAAACGAATAGAATTAAAAATTGAAGAATCTTGATAGCATAAGATTCTGAAAATAGTGGAAGATATAAATTCTGATATTTTTATTATCGTGTATGAAATTTACATTGATTCCTGAAAACGAAAAACATTCGCACCCGTTAACAGTAGGATATAGGAATAATCATGGTGGAGAAGATTTTATTCATTTGGATACGGGATATGATTTAATTGTTTTACATGAAGATTTTAATATTATTGCGGCGATGTCGTATTGTATCTTTCCTGATGATATCAGTATAGTTGAATTACGTGTGAAAGAAGAATTTCAGCGTCAGGGATATGGCACTGAAATTATGAAATATATTTTTGAAATGGCAAAAAATCAAAGAAAACGTGTTGAATTGGTTTGTAGAACGGAAAATACGATAGGAAGAAATTTTTTCACAAAACTTCACTTTAAACAAATAAAGAATCAAATCAGATACTATATCACTTGTGATGAAATTGTACGATATTTCTAAATTAACGACCTATAAAGAGTATTGCCATATAGGCGCGCGGCTGACGTGATTGTTGCTCAATGAAATAATCTTTTGTTAAGAGACTTGGACTTGAAAAGTTTTACGCCCCGACCGGGAACTGGAATTCGAGCAGTCAAGCGTGGTATACCTGATCGGAAAAGAGCATGTGTCCGTTGGGCAGTGAAGGAAACATGTACCGGCGCTGCCGATATAGCTAATGGAGTGGTGATCGCGTAGCGGAGTGGTGACGTGATTCACCGGTCCAGATGCATCAACAAGTTATTTCTGACCTCAACCTGGCGCCGATTCTTATATCTCGCTAAGGCAATACGGAACAATTATTTATAATTGTGGATAGAGTCACTCGGGAAGAAAACATAAAATTGGAGTATTTCAATGATTTTCGTTGTCCTTACCTTTTTTAGAATACGCTAATTTCGGATCAAGAATATTATCCCTCGCAATTTGTATAGCACGATGGGTATCCCCATATTCAGGTAGCGCTAGATTCGATATCTCCATGGCGATTATAGATAAATATTGGTCCCAAGCACTTTCGAGAAAATATACCCGTTCACGTTCTGTCTTATTCAAAGTTTTATCATAAGAAATCTCAATCATGTCAAGAATCTCTACAGTTAATCCATGTAATGCTTTTGCCAGGGCTAATCCTTGTTTTTTTATTTGTATATCAGGAACCGGTGGATGTATGTTCAGATGCATTGATTGCTTCGATTTATGCTCTTGTTTATCCTCTTCGCTTCCTATCCATTTTTCTACTGAAAGTGCTTGTTCTGTGTCTGTAATCCATTCAAAGAGAGGGTACATTTCACTATAAAATTCATTACGAGCTTCAGGGCCTCTCATTAACTTGTATAGCATGACGGCTTTTCCATCTCTAATGGTTGCCGTTGGTATAATCATATGATCTTCAATCAGATGATCGAGTCCCTTTTTTAGGGATGAATCATTCCCGTGAGAACTTTTGGCTAATTCGTTCTTCAATTCTCTCCAGGTTGCCCGCCCGTGGTTGGATACCAACGCACGGACTATAAGTTTACTAATTGATGTTGTTCCTCTTCGTGGTCTCCCACCAGATTTTGTTGAATTCATAGTCACTGCGCCTTAAACATAGTGATATCTATTAAGGGATAATTATATCGCATGGAATCGATTACAAAAGAGCCTTCCCCAAATTTCAATCATCAAGAACACCCACTGAAGATTCGTCGTTCTATCTACAATGCGCTGCCGAGGTGGTATAAGGCACTTGCGGATTTTTTAGCCACCCAAGGACGGGTTGAAATCGTTGCTGATGAATAGCGTGGAAGGGGGGGTGCCATAATGAAAGATCCTACGGCCAACGGTTCTGAGATAAATTCCGAAGATCCTTCGGGTGTAATATCCATCCGCCTAACGGAAATCATCATCCCAGACGAACTTAACAAGCCCATCCCAGTTTCCTTGAAATTTATTCTAACACAATGGCACGAAAGCACATGCGATCCCGTCATTATTACCCCGAAAAAAGTGCTTGTTGCGGGTATCAAACAGCTAAAAGTTGGAAAATTATTAAGATGGACAAAAATTCCCACAATAATCCAGAATAATAGTACACCAGCCCTAGAGGGCTTGGAATGAGCTCTTTTTTAAGTTCTGATAATCCCGATTTTTTGTTTACTGACCGTCAGGATGCCCTAGACTGGTGCATATACCAAAATACCACTCCTGTGCCGTGCACCTGGGGAACAAAAAAAGCCGTCCCCGAGGTGTGGAAAAGAACCCTAGAAAAGAAAGGGTTCGTAGGATGCGGAGGGTTTCTAGTCGATCACCCGGCCCGCCGTGCAGCTATAGACCGTATCTGGAATACACGCACGAGCCCGCTGCAGCACTTAAACATATCCCTCGTCACTGGGTGGGACCGCATCTGTAGTATCGATTGCGACTCGGCTAGGACAATGAAGCTTGCCGAGACGCTCATCGACGCCCCAAAAGTCACATCGAAGAGAGGCGGAAAATTTATCCTTCGCCTGATAGGTGATGCTCCTGCGCAGGTCCGGTATAAAACCACAAAAGGTAAAGTAGAACTAGAATTCTTCTCGAAGGGAAAACACGTCCTCATTTTTGGACTTCACCCAGAACCAGACTCCAAAGGAAACCCCGTCCCCTACCGGCTTTACCCTAAAGACATCCCCGAGTTGACATGGGATCAGATAGAAACGATCCTCATAAGGATTTCGACGCAGGTCGGACTTACGGAAGGAGTAATCCGTTCATCCTCCAAGAAAAAAATCGAATCCGACGTAATCTCCAAGGCGTACAGCCGTGGAGTCGGTCATAGTATCAGCGATTGGTTTAACCTCCCGAACCCGCCCCTTCCGGTTAACGGAATACAGACTGCAGATGGCTTCCAAGGGATGCATCCTACCCACGGCAGCACTAGCGGGAAACCCATATCGACAAACTACTCTGTCACAAATGACGGAAGGTGGTTTTGTTTCGCTCACCATAGCGGGGGGGATCGCTTCATGTGGCTCCTCATCGAACACGGTATCATCTCGTGCGAAGAAGCGATACCAAAAGAAGGGCATCGTGTGTGGGGGTGGGCTGCTCTTACTCGTCGGCAACAGATGGAAGCAAACGACCTCCTCAAAAAACTCTACCCAGAGCGGTATGAGGAATACCGATCCCGCTTCCCGAAGACCGGAGGAACAAAAAAAGTCAGAGGGGGCGTGGAAACCAGCATCGAAGTTCTTCCCGACAGTCTCGCAAACCATCATGTAACCCTCCTCAACGGTCTGGCTCGTATCGGAAAAAGCACCTTCGGGGTGAAATGCCTCCTCGATGAAGGCAGGGGACTTTTTGTTGCACACACACATAGTGTCATGGAGAACGCCATGCGCCTTATGAAGGAAATGTGGACCGAGCGCCGGATCTTCGATAAGACTGCATGTGCCGTCACGGGAAAAATATACGCCTGTAACGATGAGACGCGGAAAGGGCGCTGCGCCGGGTGTCCAAAGGCCCCGAAGAACCCAACCGATGAAGAGAAGCCAGGCATTTCCGTGCTCGCGCTCGATACCATTGCAAAGGACCTCCTCCAGCGGAACCGAATGCTCACCATAGACGATATTCCTAGCGAGTATTGCCCATATCATGTCATGATGCACGCCCACGACAATGCAGATTTTGTTTTCCTCGTTACTTTCTTCAGTTCAGTAGATGACGATACCCGGAGAGTACGCAGCCGCGGCTTATGCGTCATTGACGAGGGGCCTACCTGCGAGCATTACCGTGCCCCCTGCGCAGAAGTTGCAACCTATCAGCGCTTCCGGCATGGCGGAGGGCTGGTCATTCCCGCCTGGGCCGATACCCACGAGCGCTGGTTTGCTACCCTCAAGGAGTACGTCGAGCACCGTCTCGATGACGAAGAAGGCAATCCCCCGAAAAGGAGACTTGGAGCTGTTGACGAGTGCATAATCTCTACCCTAGAAAAGCTCTTGGCGGTATATGCTATCCTCATCCAGTTCAACCTCGCCCCCACTGTAGCAGGACTTGCAAAAACAACCGAGGAACTCTCCAAGATAGACTTCAAGAACGACTACTCCCGGGACTTCAAAATGGAGGTCCTTCGCAAGGTCGAAGAATACTCAAAGGAAGCCGGCGTCGATAGCAACGCTATGGACGAGCTATTCGTGATCTCCTTATACCCCGGGGAGGCATCCTTCTCCTGGCAGGGAGATAATCCCTCCAAACTCTTCTTTGCTTCCGACGATTCCCTCTATCTCATTCCTGAATTTGAAAAGCTCCTCGTGATAGGGGCGAGCCAAGGAGAAGAATTCATAAGAGACTATGCAAAAGCGCGAGGTATTACCGATGTCTATAAGATTCATGTGACCGGGTTTCCCTACCCGAAAAACTACCACTTTTACCGCCTGATTGGGTCCAGCGAAGATAAGATAAAAAGAAAAAAGGAGGAAGATCCAGACGCTGAAATTGACCAGGTAAAGACGCAGCGGGCTCAATTCTCAAAGCTTATTCGTGCAATCCACACCAACAATATCTCAAAAAATCTAAAATGCCCCGCCCTCCTAATAACCGCCTCGAAACTGAAGCAGGATGCCATCCACAAGAGCCTGCAGGCCGGGTCTTCCCTCATCACTAACCACCGGGTCAAAGATGTATGGAGGGAAGTCTACATACCCGGCAACATCGGGATCTATACCCAAAATTCCTGCATCTCGCGGGGTATAGATGTTCAGTTCTTCGACCGGGTGTTCTTCAACCCCGGGGAGTTTGCCACGCCGGCCATAACTGCACGAATCCAATACCTTGAAGAGAAAATTAAGGAAGAGCAGTGGAAAGGTCTCCAGGAGGGCAACACCTCTGTCGATGTCTCCGCTATGGAAGATGAGATTGCCGAACTCAAGAATAGGCGAGCCGAGATCCAAACCGACGAGATCACAAACAACGTACTGCGATCAGCCCCAATACCTTCTGACCCCTCCTCTGCCCAGCGTCTCAAGATCGTGGTCATGACCGAAAATGATTTCCAGAAACTCGACTACCGTATCAAAAATATTGTGGAGTCCACCACTATCGACGACGAGCAGGATATCAACCTCATCATAGCCGCAATGAACTCGATTCACCACGCGGTTGGAGGCACGGACATCAACCTGGACCGGCCTTCACCCATTCCGCTCGAAAAGACCGAGCCCGAGCCGGTCCTCTCCCTGGAAGAACAACACCGCCGTATAGCTAATTACTTAGATTATCATGTACAATGTATAGATCGTACACGTGTACCATACGAAAAGTTCGTCAACATGATGGTGGATCTACCGGGGTTTGCAAAGACCAATAAAAAGGGTGTTTCGAAAAGAATTACAAAAAAAGCATTGATAAAATATTTTTTCACCAATAAAAATACCCATCACATCCCTGAAAAAGCAATAAAAGATTGTATATCACTCGCGCTCTCCGAGAGGCTTCTTCTCGACGAATATGAAGATGGAAAAATATTCTATCGCCTCCATCCTAATACAATCGCTTATAAAGAGGGTAAGCCACTTCGAGGACCGGATTATCCAAAATCATTAGAGATTATCCATAAAAATAATTTTTAGAGCTTTTAGGACAAAGGTTACATGCCCGATTTTAATTTACTCGATTTTTAGGGACTTAAATTAAAATCGGACAAAATTTCCGGAAAAAAAGGGGTATATTAACCGGTCATTTTTCTAAGTAGTATATAACACTTTTTGAAGCGGAGCCCAAATCAAGTCGATTCTTGAAATCTGCGATATAACCTTTGTCTAAAATGCGTACGCACATGCCTTTTATATTAATCCGTTTGGAGTTTTGAGCCTGTAAAATCGTTTTCACCCCGGGTACCGACGTGAGAATCTAAAGATTGGGCTATTTGGCCCCGGATTGACGCTTTTCAGGTGATGGTCGTACGGGAAGTGGGTAACCTGCTCGCGTTGTGGAAAAACTCGGAAAAAACATCGATTATTTTCCAACCCATCCGTCTTGGTCTTGATGGCATGGATGTGCTTTGTAATATTCATTGAATCACCTGCATCGATCTCTACCGTTTATAATAAAAACAAAGCGTCTGTCGCTGTGACGGGTGCGAGATATTGGAGGCCTCGGCTTATTCCAGCCAGCACCGGTTAGGTACCCGGTCAGCTGACCCTCGTCATCGAACGTGATAATCCTCCCTATTCATTCGAAAACCTCACTAATCCCTCTCCTACCTGCTCAATCGTGGAACCAAAGAGGATCCCTTCAGGGTTGAGGGCGGACCACGTATTCCTGGTTTAACGCAGCTGGCAAAAGCGACGGCCTCGATGAAAATTGAAACAACGATAATAGGAGCGTTCTTTTTTGTCACCACTTAATTCAGGGTAAGATTGGAAATGGCATGTATTCTGATGGCATCCAGAGCCCCTTAAGTGGTGACAATAGACACACTCCAGTTTGAAGGGATAAACGTTCTTATCTGTGTGACACTACCAATCACGAACACTTCTTCACAAACCACCGAACGCACCAACACCCATCACGGCAAACCGTAAATATCGCATATGCGATACTGATCGTGGGGACTCTTATTCCGATTCCTGCCTGAACGCCAGTCGGACAGAACATGGTACCGGGTACCGGGGCCGGTCCTCTCCCGGTGCCCAATCCTGGTCGTCTTATTGGTCGTCTTGTGCTTTTTACCATCTTCATGCAATATCAATCGAATTCAAATAATCATACCTGTTAACACATCTGAGGATTGCCCTGATCACCGGAAAATCTCACACATGGGCAAGTCCTCATTTCACTTTACTTATTACTTCCTCCTCCTAGTACTGTTGCATTTACGGTTGATGGCGTATTTTGCCCTCTGATAGGATTGGTTTATCAACCGCAGACGCATCAGAACTCCCTATAGCCCCTGCAGCTGAGAAGATCAAGACCTTCGAGCGGGTTTAACGCCCCTCCCTGCGCCCCTTTTTCCCTCTTTTTACGACGTGGGGAATCTGTACTGGCAACGTTGCCAGTACCATTAGTACGGCATCTTCCTACAAATGATGCGGACATATTACATATCTTTGCAACTTGCCTGTCCGACCAATGCCCCCACTTTGCACAATTCCCTGTCTTAACCGGCGGGCAGAACCTGGTATTCTACCTGACCAAACCACTTATCAATCTCTCCTGTCATAACTCCAATCATGGAACGCACGGTAACATACTTTGAAAACCTCGGCCCAGAGAACACGGATGTCACGTTCCGGCTGGTACGTGAACGGGCGCACGAGCTTAAGATCCGGAAGGTTGTGATCGCATCCACAACCGGCGCGACCGCAAAGAAGGCAATGGAATATTTCAAAAACGACGGTATGCAGCTGGTCGTCATCCCGCATCAGTGGGATTTCCACCGCGATGTCAATATCTTCCCTCAGGATCTGGCTACCAAATTGCGGGACACGGGACATGTGGTTCACTTTGGCACGATGCTTTTTCACACCTCTGACCTATACGAATCGACAACACCGGTGGTGATGGCAAACCTGCTGCGCTGCTTCTGCCAAGGGTTCAAGGTATGTTTTGAGATTGTACTCATGGCGACCGATGCCGGTCATGTGAAGAGCGGAGAGAAGATCATTGCCATCGCCGGCACTGGAAGGGGATCAGATACAGCGTTGGTCATGCAGGCGGCGTCCTCGCAGCATCTGAAAAAGCTCCGGGTCAACGAGATCCTCTGCAAACCGCTCAATCCACTGAACCTCGAAGAGGTCCATGCAAAGATGAAAAAGGAGCTGTGATGATAATCCCTCCGGCTGCTATATCATTTGCATGTCGGTAATTACCGTATTGAAATCTCCACGATAATTAGCAAAAATGAGGGGAGTTATTTTTGCCCGGATTGTCCCTTTTTAGGAGAGGGTTGTACGGGGATTGGATAAATTGGTTTCGTTGCAGAGAAATCCGGGTGAAAAATCTTTTTTCTCCAACCCGTATGCATGAACACGATATATTGGGTTTCGCTGTGGCTATTTCGCCATCGCTTATATCGCTCGCAGAACCGTTCGTGTGCAGAAACTGCAGACGGTGATCTAAAGATCCTTTTGCAGAATGGGCATGGGTATTGCATACAACCACCACTTCGCATGTTACAGTTAGATTTCTGCCGGTGAAGTTAGGACTTAGACATGCCGTGACGTCGAGCCCAGGCAGGTAACCGTCGTGCTGCACTCGGCTTCTCGGCTTTTGCTGCCGCCGCTGCCTCGGCCTTTGCTGCAGCCTCAGTCTCGGCTTTTTTCCGCAGTTCATCCTCGACGAGATCGCAAAGATCACATTCCTCCTCATTTTTACCAGAGGTTTGTTTCGCTGCCGCGTCAACGGGTTCTGCGGCTGTTGCTTCAACGGGTGTCTCCTTTTGTGGAGGCGCCGCTGGGGCCTCGGCGGTCACATCCTTGTTGGGATTATCGCTCACGATATCCGTTATCGTGCATGACCTTGTCCCATTACGGAACTTTGTGCATTGAATTTTAAGGTCGTAAGTTATTGTCTCGACCTCATTACCCGGCGGGTTCTTCGACACTGACACACCCGATTTCTCATCCATCCCTGTATTGGAGCTCATAACTACTGCTCAACGTGTTATTATATAAACATTCTCTTCATGATAATGGTATTTGTGGCAGTTGGCTGCCATATTTTCGCAAATTGACGGTTTTACGCCATTTCCCTCAATTTCGGTCAAAAATGTTATAAAGTGTTACTAAACCGCTCAAAACAACTCATTTCCATATGCCTAATATCAATAACAAAGCATACCACAGCTCCTTGCGCCCCACTTTTTCATTCGCCCTACTTCAAACTATACGGGAGGTCGCTTATCGTCATGAGTGCCTGCCAATAAAGATACGTGGCTAGGTGGCCGTCACTTCACCGCGGGCTGCTAGGTCCTTTGCCAGCTCAGCCATCGGATTCTTCTTCTCGCATCACATGGATACCATGTTCATCCAAGCAAACGGAAAGTATCTGATATGACCAAAGACCTGAGAAAGAAACTTGAAGAGAGGGCAAACAAGGCAAAACAATCAACTGCCGGTGACGTTAAAACCGTAACGCCCTCACAGCGACGCAGTGATAATATGAGAAAGCGGATGAAGAGACGAGATTAATGTTCCATAGTGAACCCACGACAACGTACCAAAAGCCTATGCGACAAACTGTCGCATTCCACACAAAAAATTTCCAAAATTAGTGCGAGATGCCTATCGTTTCGAACCTTTTACCCAGTGATAGGTAACGACGCTATTTCACCATTGTTCTCCTACCCTTTTAGCTACGGGGTATCACTACGAACAACATAGGAAAAATGAGCGAAAATTTGATGCTAAATTTTAATAGGGAGATAGTATAGGTTTTTGATACTTTTTCTGCAATAGAGCCCATAGTTGCTCAAAGCTGTACGCACACGTTTGCTATAGTCTCGGTAATCTCCTCTGCGGCGCTGCTGTTCGGCCATTAACCTGTCCAGACATGGCGGCAGAGCCTCGCCACTTTAAAAAGTGAGTTTAGGTAGTTGATCCACAATAGCCCCTTTATGAGGTCTTCGAAATATTCCCTTGAGAGCATAGAATTCATGCTTTTCCGCAACTGAGGAATACGCATGTCACAATCATACGACAGTATAAAAATTCGCCCGGTGCTTGATGGGAGATGGCACCGGATGACTGCGGATGGGCATGGGTTTTACGAGAGGATCGCATTTTCGATTGCAAATGCCGGTAGAATTCCAATTGACGTTTCTGGGTTAATGATGAGGATCGTGTTTCCTGGAAAACCAGAGGAATACCCGCTCGAATTTCCCCAGGGCACATCGACACTGATGCCAGAAGTTCCACTAATCTTTGATCTGGACCTACTACCTCAGGAGATGACACCGGCCATCGAGGCCGTGATCATACTGCTGAAAAAGAATAACGGCAAGGAACTGGCCCGGGCGGATATCCAATTCATAACACAATGAGATAAAAAGAGAGGGGCATCGTTAAAAATACTGCCACTAATTGGCGCGAATTGCGCTCGGTGTTCATCTCGAAGGCATGGATCAGGAAGAAAGTTTTGGCGTCTTGCTTGAACTGATCGATAAAGAATGATACGAAAAACAAAAGCCGATGCAGAACGGGAAAAAAAGATCACATGCTTACATGAATCTGCCCATGTGGTTTTAGCGATATTAAGCGGTCGCCGCGTTCAGTGGGTAACTGTCAAACCCAAGCGTGTTGTAATAAATGGAATTTCGTGCATAAGTCTAGGACGGTGGGATGTTGCTGATAAAAGAGTCGCTGGGTTATTAAATATCGAAGAGAGAAAGCAACACATTCATACAACGATGGCCGGTCCAGTTGCGGAGAATATGATTACCCATAAAGGCCATGGTGGGGAAGATATGGATATAGCATTTGCTTATTGTAAAGAATGGAATCTTAATTTTAATGAAATGATGAGAGAGACCGCACTGATAATCCATGAGCATGCTGAAGAGATAAATCGTTTAGTGGATATGCTTATGGAGCACAAGACTTTACATGAGGATCAAATAAAACAAGCAATTTTTCAATAAGTGGATATAGAATCTGTTAACAACACGGACATTAATTGTGGCACACTACACTTAGTCATTGCGATCTGTCAATACATAACCTTTACAAAACGAAATGTAAGATGATCATATGACTGAACGAGAAGAATTGCCCACTGATGTAGTCGTGAGTCGGATCACTACCCTAAATGATGGCTTGCGACGTTTCTGGACGGAAGCGGAAGGATGGGCTCCTATTGAAGCTGCACAATTATTGAGTAAATCCCGTCTCGATTGGCAGATATCCCTCTCTAAATGTTTGAAAATTTGGATCGCAGGATCTCAATCAGAAGAAAAAGACGGTCGTTTGATTCTGGCGTGGAGCAACTTGGGAAGTCTCGTAGAGGGAACGATGAAATTATTCTTGTCTGTCTGGTATACGTCTTATAAAAATGATGTTGAAGCAATTAAGAAGAAAGGGGATTTGATAGACCCCGATAGTTTGCAACTAGAACAAATTCGTCAATTTTTCAGAAATAGGATTTGGCGTAAGGAAGACGAAGATTGGGATTCATGGATCTTGAAAATCCAACAACGCAGAAATGCAATTCATGCCTACAAGAACAGAGATATCGGGACTTTCAATGAATTCTTTATCGATGTACGAAGGTACCTGGAATTTCTTAGGTATATCAATAGTCGACTTCCATATCCCGATTCTATGTATATACCACAGGAAGTGTAGCAATCTCGCAAAACTCCATCTGTTTTCCGAAACCAATATGCAGCAAATTCTCTGTATTGTATATTGAAGCCACGACAACACCCCAGACCCTATGCGGAAGGCCCTTCGCACTCTATACCAAAATGTTCAAAAATTGGGCACTAAAAACCTCAACCACGCAGCCCCAGACCCTAGTAAGGTTATCGACCTTGGTTCTCCCTAGTGATCCCCGCCTTTCGAAAACCTGGGATCACCATGGAAAAAGATGGTGAATTTGCCATCAAAAACTAACTCATGACTGGGTTGGGTTTTCGAAGCTTTTTCTGCACAAGGATCTGGGGGTTTACTTAAATCTGGACGCACGCGTTTGCTATGGTCTACAAAATCTCATTAGCAGCACTATTATTATTTTTCATTGCTTGAATCGGATTCGTCTACCGGCTCAAGAAGAACCACGGACACCTTTTTCCCAGCCCATGATTTTGGTGCTTGTGCATATGCCGAGTTACCGAGAGGTTTTACCACTCGATCGATGACCTCGTATCCCTCAAAATTGATATTCTTCTTGACCGGCATCTGGATAAACATTGTTTCAACAAAGAATAAATAATAATACGTTTAAACAATGGCTATACATGGTTGAGAACAATGTTGTGCATATCCCTATCAGAAAGGAAAGGCGGCCCGGTCCTATACCTGGAATCAAAGGAAATACCTCCTTCTGTGCCGACGGTGTCAAAAGCGTGCAACAACATCCTCGAAGGGCTTGTAACAGGATTTTGAATATTAAAGGAGATGAACCGCAGATGCAACCATGGGGATCTGGAATTTATAAAGAGTGATAAAGGCATGTCTGAAAAAATGGGAAAATTGAAAATAAAAATCCCGGGACGCTATTTGAACTTCATCAACGACTATTGCGAGATCACCGGTCAAAATCGTAAGAGTGCGATGCTCGATATGATCACAGCATCTCTAGTGATGTTTATTGAAGATCTTGATCAAGAGGACCGAGTACATCTGGTTGGCAAATACCAGCTGATGGATATCTACAAAATACCGGATTGGATCCAGAAGGAGGTATTTCAAAAGAGGTGCGAAGATCTCCGAGATAAGTTCATTTCCAAGGGATTGCGTTCATTAACGATGGAGGAGAAAGCAGAATTGGGGATGATGAGTATCGGGTTGGCGATGCGTTTAGGGAAGATTATGACCATAAGCGAAGAGAAGAAGAACGATTGAATCTACTCTTGATTGATACCATCCAAATATCCTCGCCCGGGTACCATCAAACAGGCGTTCTTTTCATTTGCTCCATACTTTTATCTATTCAGAGGGGTTTTCTTCTTGGGTTTGTCCTTTTGCGCGTTCCTAATCTCAGTACCTTTTTTGTAAATCCGTGCTTTTTGCTCTTTCAAGAATTTGATTTCTTTTTCTGCCTTTTCGACCTCTATCATCAACATCTTACGGTTTGCCTCAGCTTCCTCTATATCCTGAATGATTTCATTCATCTTTTCTTCTATGGTTTCCTCATCGGTGATTTTCGAAAGGTCATAATATTCTCTTTTAGACATTTCTTCTAGCAAATCTCTTAATGAAAATGTTATCTCATCATACTCTTTTTTTGTTATTCTGTTTTTTGTGGTTGTTTTCAGTAATTCTGATAATTTCTGAATTAATGCCATATAATATTCGTTATTGGTGCGTGGTTTTTCCAAAATGAAAGAAATGCTTTTCAGTTTCGATTTGATCGTATTCTCTTTCAAACCCGTTTTTTTCTTCAGCTCTTCCAAGAGATCTATTTTCTCTTCCGTGTATGTGGAAGGGGTTTCAACTTTTGACGCGCTCTCTTCCTTCGTGGTTTCTTCCTGTGCCTGTGGTGGGAGAATCTCCTTTCTCACGTCATTAAGAACAGCTCTGATGTCCCGTTGGGTTATCTTCTTTTTGAATTTGCCCGTTTTAGCGTCTTTTCTTAATTCTATCAAATTTTTTACGGACAATATCGCCTTTTCTCTTACCTCACCGTTTCTTTCACGAATCAAAGGCATTATAGCATGACTTGACAAATCGGAAATTTCGGAATGCTGATCACAGAAATCAGCAACCCTCTTAACTTCATCGACGGTCTTTTTCTCCAAACCACATTCTTTTGCAGTTTGGTCGATGTGCTTCCGGCAGTACTGCGCTCTCATGATGAAAACGGTTCGCATCAAAAATGATAAAGGTTGGTGTGGATATAGCAGGACCAGGTCCACGATTCCGGGGCGGTCAATTCTCCAGTGGGATGAATGAGGGGGTCTGTCACGATGTCGGGAGGTGATACATATATCTCTGACGTAAACTAAACCTCACCTCCCGAAAATTTGACAGAACCCTTTTAAGATTGTTTACATCTAATTACAATCCCTTTACTGGCTCAATCAACCTCCCGTCATCCACCGCCGTACTATTCACCCGCTCGGAAACCGGATATGCCTCCATTCCCTCCGCTGGGTACGGCGCAAGGATCCGGTGCATCTCATCAGCAGGGAGCACATCCCGGGACAGCCAGCGCATCTCATCATCCTGCCGGAGGATCACCGGCATCCGGTTGTGGATGGGCGCCATCAGGTCGTTCGATGCGGTCGTTATGATCGTATACGTTTGGAGCATCACCCCTGCCGGGTTGTGCCATATATCATAAAGCCCGGCGAAGCCAAAGACCGGGTCGTCTTTTACGTGGACGTAGAACGGGACTTTGCGTCCGTCCTCATGTTTCCATTCAAAAAAACCACTCGCAGGCACCAGGCAACGGTTACCTCTCAATAATTCCCGAAACATCTTATTCTCCGTAAGGGTCTCTGCACGTGCATTGAAGGGTCGATGGGTGGGCACGACGTCCTTTGTAGAGTGCGGTACAAGTTGCCCCCACATAACAGGCAGTCGAAATAAAGTTGGCCAGGCAGAGACGTCTTTTGCCCAGTGCGGCACAAGCCCCCATTGCATCATTATAGATTCAGCCCGCTCGTGCACGACGATCACCGGGTTCGTACTGCCCGGCGCAATATTGAAATGAGATCGGAATCCGATGGTTGGGTCGATGATACGGAACCTCCCACAGAGGTTGTCGATACAGGCAAGCGAGTACCGGCCGCACATAATACCGCAGAGTCTTGTCCAGATCCCCATCAAGGTTTCGTCACACACTAGCGGACATCCACTTTCGCCCCGCTCAGTCCGGTTCTTTTTCTGCTTAGCTCAGAAAGTATCCGGTGCTATGCATATTGAGATCCGTAAGGGGATGAACCTGTACCCGGGCACCTTCAATGCGGTTATCGCGCCTGAGAAGCTGATGATCTCTGCCATCAACGGCAATGTCGATCTCCAGCGGTTCCTCTTCCTCTACGTCTGCGGGAACTACTCGCGCATCCTGACGGGCGTCAACCGGACCTCCGGGAACTTCGATGTCCGCCGGGCGTTCACGGCACATCAGCTCTTTTCGGTGATAAAGGAGGCGGGATATACCATTATCCTAGTTGAGCATGACCCGTCACTGTTCGATGGCGCGGAGGAGATGCTTGATCCTGTCTCCGGAGCCTTGAAGGATGCTGGGTGCGACTCGCTGGTCATACTTTATACACCGGTTATCGACCGGACCTTCTCCTCTCTAATACGGCGGGCAGACCGTATCATTGAGATCGTGTCCATCAAAGATTTATCGTTACGGGATCCGATCCGGAGCATCCGCATGCAGAGAAATTGCGGAACGCTCCTGAACGGGCAGCGGACGCTGGAGGTGTCGTGATTCGCTGGGGAACATTTACACTCTGCAGAATGCAATGCAACGGCCATCCTCCTATCGCGGGCAGTCAGGTTCTTTGCAGGGGACTAGAGCAGGATCGAAATTCCACGGCTTCTCCCTCATCTCATCTATAGTATTCATCACAGGAATACCATAAATCATAATTTATGACAGTTAAAAATGAGAACACTCTATCCATGACGTGCAAAGGATCTGAACTGGTAAGAACTTCAAACGAGATTACGTACATAAAAATATTAAGGTGATTGATCGATTATTACCTAATGCCTCAAGGGGATGCAATTATTTGCCCTTATTGCGGCAATCCGACTCCAAATTTCAAAAGGCGAACTAAAGGGACCGTTATGATGACATTAAATGCTGGAACACCAGGGGGGGCAATTAGCTATGGGGGGGATAATCAAACCGCACCCCTTGTAACATGCACGATGTGCGACAGGAAATACTACCTCTTCGCTCTAAGTAATAACAAAGATTATTGTAAAAGATTTTTGAATAAGACAAAATTTCACGAAACCGTCATTGAAATAATGAAAAGTTATCAGCTCTCTTATAGCGATATTATCGATGGCTTTGAGGGGATAACTCAGGTAAAATCATTCACTTCTTGTATTAACGGAATAAAGAAGAAAATTGATTATGGAGACGATGTTCATCTGGTTTTCAGAAAAGATTTAGCAACATATTTCCTTACAATCAATAATTCTTCACGAACGCCTCAAGCAGTAAATTTAGGGGTGGCCTAATGGATATAAAATTTAAAACATCATCGGATAAAACGAAAATCTATTCGTTTAAGAATTTCTGTAAAATACTGGATCAGGTTGAAACCGATAACGACAAAAGATTCTTGATTAGAGATATGTTTTTAGTTCTTCTCTATGCAAAAAAAGATAATCCCATTTATGGAAGAACCATGTTGATAAAACAGTTATTTTTACTTTATAATGAAGTATTTGATAAATTTCAAGAGATCGCATATCAGGAACCAAATTTTATTCCGTATGATTTTGGCCCATATAGTTTTAAATCAATGAAAATTCTTGATGATTTAAGATTTTCAAAAGAAATTGTCGTGAACGGGAAACGGAATACTAAAAAAGAGTCATTCAGTTTATCAGAAAAAGGAAGTATGCTCGCGAAGGGAAAGTTTGAGGCGCTTCCAAAAAATCTTCAAACCGTAATTGGAGAGAGAAGAATAGGGTGGGATCAACTCGGTACCAGAGGTATTCTAAAATATGTTTATGAAAAATATCCGAATATGAAGGAAAAATCAAAAATTAAGCGAAGATATAAGGATATCACTTGGGGTATAGGAAAAGCATGAAAGTAAAAATCAGGTCAATTGACGATAGGAGAACTGATTTATTTTATACAACACGATCAGTTGACATTAGACCTGCAAGTAAAACAATAAAAACTCCAATTCGAGCTCTCACTAATGGCGATTTAAATGCGAAAGCCGGTGCCCCTCTTGATATACCCCTAAATGCACCTATTGCAGGAATTCATTTTAAATTGAAAACTAAAGATGTTCAAGGCATATTTTCAAAAAATGCTACTTCAAATAATCTTATTAATAAAATTGAAGCATTTTTACAGCAAATGCAACATTCTGATATTGTAATACCATTGATACAGCCCCCGAGTACTTCTTTTGGTGATATTTTAGAGAAAGAAGCGGATAAGCGTACATTTTTCAGATTAATCAATCAAATACAAAAATTCGCTGGATTATCAACTATCTGTGTTCCTTGGCTTGCGTTTTCCCGCGAAAAAACAGTTCGGTTTTATGATGAAATTTTACAAAATTCAGACGATAATTTTATTTTTTATCTTGATGCCGATGCAAACCCAGATGATTTAGAGTATATCTTGAAATTTATTAAACAACAAATTGAAACCGAGAGAATCCAGTTCGTGGGAATTCTTCATCAACCAGTCAGGAAAGCTCTCAGAAGCTACGATGTTGTGTGGGAATCTCTCAAAGGAAGTGATGTCGGAATTGTTTTATCCGACATAGAAAGAGTTGATATTCATAATCCCATCTCAGCAGCTTATGTTTCTAGTTCCCATCTCAATGAGTTTATTGTAGGAGATGTCTTTATGTCAAGAGTATCTGGTGGAGGTGGGGGGAAACCCTCTCAAACACCCGTCAGCCATCGATTGAAGATTTTTAATTCAAAAGAACTTTCCGTAAAACCCATTGAAAAATATTCTGATAAGGACTGGATTCAAAATATTACTCAGACAATTCCTGATAATACACTTTCTCGCAAACTTGAAAATTATCAGGAAGCAGACATCGACCAAGAAAAATATAACATTCTTAATTATGTGACTAAGGTTCATGAATTCATTTTAAGTTCGGATGAATTTGTTAAGTCACAGGAATATATTAACAAAGAGGAATCTTCGGTATATATCAAACAAAAATCAGCTTTAAATGTGGCTCTATCGAAAGCCAGAAATCAAAAAAAACTTAATGGGTTTTTTAGAGTGCCATAATTAACGAACATTTTGCTGACTAAGTTTGTGTTCCCTTTGGATATGTTTTCAATCATATGTTTATGGGGATGACAAATAAAATTAGGAATCCTACAGATCTCTTATCTGTTACCTCATGATGGCTTGCCCATAAGCAATTTGGTTATTTTCTCGCCAATGTCGTTTACGTAGCTCCGGGTAAAATCCCAATGGATATACAAATTGCCGTCCTTGATGGTGGTGAACCTGGCCACATCTGCGTCCGGCAATTTATCGAATAGGTGACATTGATCTTCCCGTAATATGTCGCGAGTGAGATTTACTTTTTTCTTATCGTACGCACTCAGTTTCGGGCGATTTTTCGAGCCCTTCGGCCTTCCACGGGGCATAATATATGGAATTATTCAGCAATGAATAAAAGTTGTTTCGATTTGTGGTGGAATAGTTTCGACTTCAAAGATGCAGGTATCAACATCCCAGACTGCTACGTCTGGGTACTTGACACTGACAAATTTAAAAATTATTTTTTTCCGTCATATAAGCAGATATCATGAAAAATACATTTGCTTTCGTTTAAACCGTGAGTGCAGCCGTTTTTTTCATCGCACACATCCCCCATCCCATATAATGCAGTATCCAACTGATTTGCAGACAGATGATACTGATCTACCATTTTCTTGATTGCCGGAATAATACCCTCTTCTAGAGAGGGGAATTTCATACGATTAGCTACTCGAATTGCCCGGGTGTCAACGTAAATAAGCTCAGTCTCATCGAACTGTTTAAAATTAAATTGGTTTTCCTTCTGGAGGAAAAAAGGTACTTTGATGGTAATTCCTCGGACTTGTTTTAGAATTTCCCGAAGAATAATTGTTTTTTTGGTTTGATCTGCGGACGCGGCATCTATTTTTGCAAATAGCTCATTGAAATTTGAACAATGGGGATTTCTGACTAAAAGTAAAGTATCAAAATAAAAAAATGCACGGGAATTAATACCCCGTTTTTCGAATGCCAATGGCATTTTTACGCTATCGAGAGTTTTAATCCAATCATTAAGTGGACATTTATCCTTGTATTCGCATTGAAAAAATATTGAAGGATCACACCATCGCTTCTGGTGATAAAATTTTTCAGATCGAAAAATTTTGTAAATATCGCTAATGATCTCTGTAGATGATTTGTTAAAATCGATAGCGAAAATATTTCCCATGAGTGTGTCTTTCAAGGCACGATACTTGCATTCCTGAGGTAAATCCTTCTGAAATGTGATTACATCATTATCGGCAGTTTTACATAATTCCGCCATTTTTTCATGCATGGGATCCGTGAGCTTTCCGAAACTTTGCCCATAGGCTATATACCACCAGGCGACATCGACGTCTTTAACGATTTTTTTAATATCACAAAAAGCATTTCTGAATCTATTTTCATTTGTATAACATTCGTCCAACCATTGTCTATTGACCAATTCTGTGACTGAATATTGCGCAATAATTTCTGCAATTTTTTTATTCCGGTCCCCCATATTCATGATAATCACCATCGCTTGAGTGAGATTCAAAGTGTAATCGAGAGATACTGCTGGGCAATTCTCCAGCGTAAGGGCCAATGTTTTCCTTGTTTTATCAGGATACCATCCCAACGCAATTTTGCAAACAATTTTGCATTAATATGTTCCAGTTGGATGGCATCCTGATAATAAAACTCAGAATACGCAAACTTCTTTTTGAGCTCACATATTGCCTGTTTTTTGGAATCTCCACCAAATCCTCTCAAGGTTGTCGGCATGGAATGTCTCCCCGGATTTTGATTCCCATACACGCTATTTGCGACTTTTTGAGATGAACTCCTTAGAGGTGGAATCCGAATCAACAATCTCCCATTTATCGGGATAACGACGGCAAAGTGCATCTAATACGAGCCTATGAAGGTCATCTAAATGTTCCCGCTGTTCCGTGGTAACCTTTCTTGCAGTCATGGGATCTCCAATCTTCTACTTGGAGCACCACATTAAATCTATTTGCCTATCGAGATCGTATCCATCGACGAGCTATCGTCCCGAGAGTCGGTCCGGAGCATCCGCATGCAGAGGAACAGCGGTATGCTTCTAAAGGGGCAGCGGATGCTGGAGGTGTAGTGATGGGGGAAGACAAAGAGGAGACCCGGTACTGGATGAACTCCAGCATCAGTCCATCGTAAAGAAATCAATTTCAATAAAAGGTGGACACAAACTTTGATAGGCTTTAAATTATCCTTATAGCAAAACATTAATTAATAAACAAAGTAGCCGGGAGAAACTCAAATGGAGGAAAGTAAGAGACTTACGATACTGGTTTCTTCTTCTGTCTATGAATATGAAGATCTCTTGGATATGATGTATACTGTCCTGACCCAGTTCGGTTACGAAGTATGGATGTCACATAAAGGCACGATACCGGTTTTCTCAAACCGTTCAGCGTATGAGAACTGCATAGCCGCCACTGAGAAATGCGACCTGTTTTTAGGATTGATTACACCTCGATACGGAACTGGAGACGATGAAACCAAGAAGATCTCCATTACTCATCAGGAACTAAAAAAAGCAATTGAGTTAAAAAAACCTCGCTGGCTTTTAGCTCATGATCACGTAGTTTTTACCAGGTTGCTTCTAAATCATTTGGGATTTAAAGGTAAATCAGGACGAGATTTGGGATTTAAAGGTAAATCAGGACGAAAGAAGCTTTTTCTGGAGAAAAGTCCGATTATGGAGGATCTTCGTGTCATCGATATGTATGAAGAGGCTATTACCCCCTCTCAAAAGCCCCCACAGGAGAGAAAGGGTAACTGGGTTCAAAAATTTAGTTCCAATGATGACGCCACCCTTTTTGCGGTGGCACAATTTTCGCGCTATCAGGAGGTCGAAGCTTTTTTGGAAGAGAACTTCCGTGACAGTGCTAGCATAGTTCGCGCAATTGAAGAGAGGACCGACCGATCATGAAATCGGACAAGATAAAAAAGATCCTGCCTTTTGGCGAAGGTCAAAATATCGAGTACAAGTCAAGTTGCAAAAACATTCGTGAGATTGGCCAAATTGTTTGCGGTTTTCTTAACACATCCTCCGGCGGCTACATTGTCTGCAACTTAGAGGGAAAAGGGAAAATTATTGATGTAGAGCCTCCCGAACATCTTGTCAAGAGAATTGAACAGGATTTAGAGAAAGGACTCTCCCCCAAAGCACTTGTGTCTGTTCAAATTCAAATAATCGAAGGACATCGCCTAATTGTAATTGAAGTACCAAGTGGCAAAGATTTTCCTTATTCTTTTCAGAACGTCATTTACCTTCGAGATAGCTTAACAACTAAAATAGCTGACGTCGGAGCAATTAGTGAACTCGTACTGCGAAAACAGGTGGAACCGGAACGTTGGGAAAGACGATTCTCCCCAGCGGATATTGAAAGAGATTTGGATAACAACGAACTTAATTCCACAGTACAAGATGTTCAAAAAACAGAACGACTCCAATTCAGAAGTTATGAAAGTGCGATAATGATCCTTGAGGATCTCTCGGTTTCAAAATATGGTCGTCTCACTAATGGAGGTGATGTCCTCTTTACCGCCAATCCTGCGATACGTCACCCTCAGATTCGGGTAAGAGCAGTTTTTTTATCGGCTGACAAAACAGATACTAAATTTCGAGATATGCAAACGTTCGAAGGGCCGCTGGTGCAATTGCTGAGAGACGTGAGAAGGTTTATTCAAAGAAATACATCGACCATTTCGCACTTTGAAACAGGCGATTTAAAACGAAAGGATAATCCACTCTATCCGCCTGCCGCTATACGGGAGGGACTGATCAACGCGTTCGCCCACCGAGATTACAGTAATTCCTCAGGTGGTGTTCTCGTTTCCATTTTCCCGAAACAACTGGAGATCTCGAATACGGGGAAATTCCCGGATGGTGTGGTCTGGAAATATTGGAACAATCCGACGTCCGAAGAACGTTCTGTGGGGAACATATCAGTTCTACGCAATCCGGACATTGCCCATGTATTATATTTGAGAGGCTTTATGGAGAAGATCGGTCGTGGAAATGTAATGATTCGGGATTCTTGCGCTGAATATGGTTTGCCTCCCCCCCAATGGTCAGAGGATGATCAGGGAGTAACATTGACATTCTTTGCCCCGACCCAGGAAGTCACCCGGGATGTCACCCGGGAAGTTACCCGGGATGTCACCCGGGATGTCACCCGGATGCTCAAAGTTTTTGATGGTGATATGTCGAGGCGAAATCTCCAAGATCTTCTCCAACTGAAAGATGAAGAGCATTTTAGAACTGCTTATTTACAGCCGGCTCTTCAGGATGGTTTGATCGAGATGACCATCCCAGATAAGCCAAAAAGCAGTAAACAGAAATATCGTCTTACAAATAGAGGGCGTTCCTTAATTGAGAAGAAATAATTTTTTATAGATTTTTTTGATATCGACATCGAAATCGTGGCACTATACAAGTCATCAATCCACTTGTGATAGATACCCGCAAGATTCCCCTCTATGGTATCTCTCCTGTGCCGCGATAACACGTCATAAGATTCATGGGAATAACAGATGAACTTATCCCATAACCATTAACGTTCAATACGTATCATTTTCGAACAGCACAGGGAACCAGATATCACAAAGGTGAAAATTTTTGAATACCAGGGAGAATCCAAATTTTACGAGATTAAACAATAAGCAGGAGTAACAGATGGCAATTAAAAAATCCGAACTCTACAGCTCACTTTGGAAGAGCTGCGATGAACTGCGCGGTGGCATGGATGCCTCCCAGTACAAGGACTACGTGCTGGTCCTGCTTTTCGTAAAATACGTCTCCGACAAATACGCCGGTCAGCCGAATGCAATAATGGATGTCCCTGATGGGGGCAGTTTCGCCGATATGATCGCCATAAAAGGCGACCCAGCAATCGGTGAGAAGATGAACCTGATAATCGCTAAGCTTGCCGAAGCCAACAACCTCAAAGGGGTCATCGACCTCGCTGACTTCAACGATGATGCCAAGCTGGGGAAGGGCAAGGAGATGGTAGACCGGCTCACCAACCTCATCGGAATCTTTCAGGATCCTGGCCTCGATTTCAGCCGTAACCGTGCGGAGGGAGACGACATTCTTGGCGATGCCTACGAGTACTTGATGCGGCATTTTGCAACCGAATCGGGGAAGAGCAAAGGACAGTTCTATACCCCGGCTGAAGTTTCCAGAGTTATCGCCAAGGTTGTAGGTATCGGGCCATCCACAAGAAGAGATCAGACCGTTTACGACCCTACCTGTGGTTCTGGATCCCTCCTGCTCAAGGCTGCTGATGAGGCTCCGAACGGCATTACCATCTATGGGCAGGAAAAGGATAACGCAACTGCCGGTCTGGCTCGCATGAACATGTTCCTTCACGACAAGCCGGAGGCTGAGATCTGGAACGATAATACCCTGTCCAAACCCCACTTCAAGAGCAAGGATTCTGATAGTGTACTCCGGACCTTCGATTTTGTTGTTGTGAATCCGCCGTTCTCTGACAAGGCATGGAAAAACGGTGTCGATGCAGAACACGATCCATACAACCGATTCGAGGATGGCATCCCCCCTGCAAAGAACGGGGACTATGCCTTCATGCTCCACGTTATCAAGTCCATGAAAAGCACCGGCAAAGGTGCCATCATCATGCCGCACGGCGTTCTCTTTCGGGGAAATGTCGAAGCCGATATACGGAAAAATCTGATTAAAAGAGGAGTGATCAAGGGTATCATCGGCCTGCCCCCTAACCTTTTCTACGGCACAGGCATCCCCGCTTGCATCGTGATACTCGATAAAGAACACGCAACCACCCGTAAGGGCATCTTTATGATCGATGCCAGCAAGGGATTCATGAAGGACGGCAACAAGAACCGCCTGCGCCACCAGGACATCCACAAGATCGTCGATACCTTCAACAAACAACTGGAAATCGATAAATATTCCCGCACGGTGCCACTATCAGAGATTGCAGATCCGAAAAACGACTGCAACCTCAACATCCCGAGATATATCGACAGCACCGAACCTGAGGACCTACAGGACATCGAGGGGCACCTAAAAGGCGGGATACCGAACCGCGACATTGATTCACTAGCTCCGTACTGGAAGGTCTGCCCCACCCTCAAGGACAAATTGTTCTGTCCGGGTGACCGGATGGGATACAGTCTGGTCAAAGTGGAAACTGCCCAGATTAAGTCGATAATCTTCTCTCATCCGGAATTTGTAACATTCACCAAGCAGGTGCATACGCTGTTTGGCAAGTGGCGGACGCAGAACATTGATCTCCTGAAAGCCATCAAGCCGGGTGACCATCCCAAAGCTTTGGTTGAAGCAATCTCGGAGGATCTGCTTTCAGTCTTTTCAGCTATGCCCCTTATCGACAGGTACGATGTCTACCAGCACCTGATGACCTACTGGGCTGACACGATGCAGGACGATGTGTATATGATCGTCAGCGAAGGATGGACCGCAGTGGACAACGGTAAACCTAACACTGACCTCATCCCCCCTGCTCTCATCATTGCCCGGTACTTTTCTGGAGAAAAATCAGCAATTGAAAAGCTGCAATTTGCCGTTGATGCCCTTGGCGGTCAGAAAGAAGAACTCGAAGAAGAACACGGTGGAGAAGATGGCCTGCTGGCAGATGCAAGGAACGATAAGGGCAAGCTCACTAAAGCAAGTGTCAAGGCACGGCTGCCCGAAATCAAGTCGAATCCGGATGCCGCAGACGAGTGCAAGGTTCTGAACGAGTACCTTGCCCTCATTGAAAAGGAGTCTGCTGCCGGCAAGAAGGTAAAAGATACTCAGAAGGATCTGGACGCTAAGGCTGTCAATCAGTACGCCCATCTCACGGAGAAGGAGATCAAAACACTGGTGGTCGAAGACAAATGGTTTGCTATCCTTGCCACGGATGTACAGAGCGAGCTGGACCGCGTGTCGCAGGCACTCACCGGGCGAGTCAAACAGCTCGCTGAACGGTATGCTACGCCATTACCGGCACTCACGGATGAGATAGAAACCATCAGCTCGAAGGTGGGGGGGCACCTGAAGAAGATGGGGTTCACATGGAAGTGAGGGCGGGTTACAAGCAGACCGAGCTTGGAGTGATCCCAAAAGATTGGAGCGTAAAGCCACTCTTGAGCGTTATCCACGTTGTGACGGGCCAAGTTGACCCTCGCCGTGAGCCATACAAATCTATGATTCTCGTCGCGCCCGATCACATAGAATCAGCTTCGGGCCACCTCAATTCCAAGCAGACTGCAGTAGAGCAACATGCTATCAGCGGAAAGTTTCAATTCAAGTCTGGTGACATCGTCTATAGCAAGATTCGACCCTACCTACGTAAGGCATTTCTCGCAGATTTTGAGGGTATTTGCAGCGCGGACATGTATCCATTAACTCCTGCATCCAATGTTTCAGCTAGATTTATGCTCGCGATATTGTTGGGCCATGACTTTTCAACTTTCGCGGAAGCTGTTTCCGTCAGAAGTGGTTTCCCGAAGATTAACAGAACTGAGTTGGCGGAGTACCGCTTCGCTCTTCCTCCTCCAGCCGAACAACGTGCCATCGCCACCGCCCTTTCTGATGCGGACGTCTTAATCACCTCACTGGGCAATCTCATCGCTAAGAAACGAAATATCAAGCAGGCCGCCATGCAAGAATTGCTTACGGGGAAGCGACGGCTGCCGGGATTCAATGGAGATTGGGAATTAAAACGGTTGGGGGATTTGATCTCGGATATTGCTGATGGGGGCACTCCCTCGACTTCACGAACAGAACACTTTGGTGGATGCATTAACTGGATTGTGATTGAAGACATAAATGATGAGATATTCAGCACAGAACAAACCTTAACTGAAGAGGGATTGTCACATTCATCAGCAAGGATATGGCCGCCGGGATCTATAATCCTCTCAACTGGTGCAACAATTGGTGAAGTGGGAATCACCAAAGTTCATTCTGCGACAAAGCAAGGGATTTGCGGAATAATTGTAAACCAATCCGCCGACTCCATTTTTTTGAAGTATTGGTTTAAACAAAACAAACCGTTACTTTTAGCAAAAGCTCAAGGGAGTTCAATAAAGGAAGTTAGACCCCCAACTTTGGTTAAACTTGAACTCAATGTGCCAGTAATTGATGAACAACGCGCCATCGCCACCGTCCTATCCGACATGGACGCCGAACTCACCGCAATGGAACAGAAGCGGGACAAAACCAAAGCCATTAAGCAGGGCATGATGCAGGAATTACTAACAGGAAGGATCCGGCTAGTATGACAAGCTATTATCGGTTGATGCTCGGACCGAAGAGCATCTTTGCAAAACAATGTTTTGATGGAAATTTTATTGGTGTTGATTTTTGCAGCAATATAGATCTGACACCAAATCTTCCCGATGCGTGGCGTGAGTTCAATAAGAAATTCATTCCTCTCTATCTGAAAGAAAACCCAGGCAAGACAAAGATCGCAGCAGGTCTTGCATGCGGTAACTTATGGACTGTTGCCAAAGGCATCAAGATTGGGGATATTGTTCTCTGCCCGGATGGTTTGGGAATGTACCACGTTGGCGAAATCACAAGCGACTATCTCTACGCTCCCGGCTCTATCCTCCCCCACCGGCGATCTGTCATATGGCACAACGAGACCATTGACCGAACTGCGATGACCGATGACCTGAAACACTCCACCGGATCCATTGGTACGATTTGCAATATTTCTAGGTATCAAGGAGAAATCGAGCAGCTGATCTGTGGAGAATCGTTTCCTGTGATCGTTTCGAATGATCCCACGGTTGAGGATCCCTCCGCCTTCGCAATGGAAAAGCATCTCGAAGATTTCCTTGTTCAAAACTGGGCCCAGACCGAATTGGGTAAAGAATACGATATTTATGAAGATGAGGAAAATAGCGGCCAGCAATACCTGACCGACACTGGACCAGTTGACATACTCGCTATTAGTAAGGACAAGAAACAGCTGCTGGTCGTGGAGTTGAAGAAGGGCCGCGCCAGCGATGTGGTTGTGGGCCAAATACTCCGTTATATGGGATATGTTCAGGATGAGCTGGCTGACAACGGCCAGACTGTGCAGGGTGTTATCATCGCATTGGAAGATGACCAGAGGATCCGTAGGGCATTGGCTGTGGTACCTGCCGTCACATTCTACCGCTATAAGATCCGTTTTGAACTGGTTAGGACCTGATATGAGCATCGTGGGAGCATCGGAACGTCAAGTCCAAGACCGAGTAGTCCAACTATTCCAGAAGACCCTGAAATATGATTATCTCGGCAACTGGATCTACCGGGAGAACAACAGTAACCTCGAAGAGAGCTACCTGCGTTCATTCCTCCGGGACAAACAAAAATATGACGAGGCACTGATCACCAAAGCCATTCACCAAATAAAAAAGGTTGCAGGTGACCAGAGTCGAACCCTCTATGACATAAACAAGGATATCTACACTCTGCTGAGATACGGCGTCAAGGTCAAACCCGATGTAGGTGAAAATACCCAAACCGTATGGCTCATTGATTGGGATAACCCCGGGAAAAATCAATTCGCCATTGCTGAAGAGGTTACGGTCGAAGGTGAGAACGCCAAACGCCCCGACATCGTGTTGTACGTGAACGGTATTGCTGTAGGAGTGTTGGAACTGAAACGATCAACCGTTGCCGTCACAGAGGGAATCCGCCAGAACCTGGACAACCAGACTAATCGGTTCATCAAACCCTTTTTCTCCACCATTCAAATTGTCATGGCTGGTAATGACTCCCAGGGACTCCGGTACGCTACCATCGAAACCAAAGAGAAGTATTTCCTATCTTGGAAAGAACCTGGCGAACGGATTGCTGCCGATAACCAGCTTGATCCGCATCTCTGCCAGCTATGTGAGAAAACACGGCTGCTGGAAATTATCCATGACTTCATTGTCTTCGATGCCGGTGTGAAAAAGATATGCCGGCATAACCAGTACTTCGGTGTTAAGGCGGCCCAGCCATTTATCACAAGGCGCGAAGGAGGCATCATCTGGCATACACAGGGCAGCGGTAAGAGCCTGACGATGATCTGGCTTGCCAAGTGGATACGGGAGAATGTCACCGATCCGCGGGTACTGGTCCTCACCGACCGCACAGAGCTGGATGAACAGATTGAGAAGTTCTTCCTTGGGGTGAAGGAAGAAATCTACCGGACAAAAAGTGGTGCCGATCTTATCTCGAAACTAAACAGCGCAACCCCTTGGCTGATGTGCTCCCTGATCCACAAATTCGGTGGCAAAGAGGATGAGACTGCTGATCCGGACGTCACCGGGTATATTCAAGAAATCCGTAAAGCATTGCCGGTTGGGTTCAAGACTAAAGGGAATATTTGGGTTTTCATAGATGAATGCCACCGCACGCAGTCCGGTGAATTACACAAGGCAATGAAACAGCTCCTGCCCAATGCCTTGTTCATCGGTTTCACCGGCACCCCTCTCCTCAAAAAAGATAAGCAGACCAGTATCGAAGTCTTCGGTCGTTACATACATACCTACAAGTATGACGAGGCAGTATCTGACGGCGTTGTACTTGATTTACGCTATGAGGCCCGGAACATTGATCAGGAAATCACCTCACCGGAAAAGATTGACCAGTGGTTCGAAGCTAAAACCCGCGGACTCAACGATATCGCCAGGGCTGAGCTCAAGAAACGCTGGGGCACGATGCAAAAAGTCCTCTCAAGCAGGGAGCGTCTAGCGAAGATCGTCAACGATATTCAGCTCGATATGAATACGCGCCCCCGGCTCATGAGTGGTCGTGGTAATGCCCTTCTTATTACCAACAGCATCTTCGAGGCGTGCAAGTGTTATGAATTATTTGAAAGTACTGATCTCGCGGGCAAATGCGCGATAGTTACCTCATACAAGCCATCACCTGCGGATCTCAAGGGAGAGGAGAGTGGGGAAGGACTGACCGAACGGCTGCGACAATATGCAATTTACCAGAAAATGCTGGCCGACTACTTTCACTTGCCGGCAGACGAAGCGGTCAAGAAAGCCGATCTATTCGAAAAGGAAGTCAAGAAAAAATTTGTTGATGAACCGGGCCAGATGAAGCTGCTCATTGTCGTTGATAAACTTCTGACCGGCTTCGATGCACCATCTGCAACGTATCTATATATTGACAAACAAATGCGGGACCATGGTCTGTTCCAGGCAATCTGTCGGGTAAACCGGCTGGATGATGACGACAAGGATTATGGGTATATCATTGATTACATGGACCTGTTCAGGAGCTTGGAAAAAGCCATTGACGATTATACTACTGAAGCTTTCGATGGTTATGCAAAGGAGGATGTCGCAGGGCTGTTGAGTAACCGTTTGACCAAGGCCCGCGCACAATTGGAGGACGCTCTTGAAAACATCAGGGCATTATGCGAGTATGTCGATCTTCCTCAGGATACTGCAGCACACATCCGCTATTTCTGTGGACCGGATACTACAGACAAGGATGCCGTCAAGGAGCGTGAGCCAAAACGTCTGACCTTATACAAGGACGCCACCGCCTTGCTTCGTGCCTATGCCAACATCGCCAACGAAATGGCTGATGCCGGATACACTGCTGATGAGACCGTAGAGATCCGTAAGGAAGTAGAACACTACGAAAATGTTCGCAAGGAAGTTAAACTCGCCAGCGGGGACTACATCGACCTCAAGATGTATGAACCGGCCATGCGCCACTTGATCGATGCCTACATCCGTGCTGATGACAGTGTGAAAATCTCCGCGTTTGACGATATGACCTTGATCCAGATGATCGTTGAACGGGGGACAGATGCAGTGAAAGCACTTCCCAAAGGCATCCGTAACAATCAGGACGCAGTTGCAGAAACTATCGAGAATAACATCCGCAGATTGATTGTTGATGAGTCCCCTATCAACCCCAAGTACTACGAGAAGATGTCCCAGCTGCTGGATGCGCTTATCATTGAACGCAGATCGCAGGTACTTGGATACAAAGCATACTTGCAAAAAATAGTTGACCTCACAAAACGTGTCAGGAACCCCGACCTTGGAGGACCCGCGCGCCCAAGATCACTGGATACACCGGCAAAACGTGCATTATACGACAATCTCAACTCTGATGAACCTCTCGCTCTAAAAGTCGATGAAGCTGTACGGACAAGTAAGCAGGACGACTGGGAGCACAATACGTTCAAAACTAAGAGGGTCCGTTTTGCAATCAAGGATGTGCTCAAGGATGACGAGCTCACTAACAGGATCCTGGATTTGGTACGGAACCAGCAGGAGTATAAGTAGAGAATGCACCGGATTTCTGTTGCCGGGCTGGCAGTAAATGTTGTCCGTAAAGACATCAAGAACCTGCATCTTGGTGTTTATCCGCCTAACGGCAGAATCAGGGTGGCAGCCCCCCAGAGCATGGATGATGAAGCAGTACGGCTTGCAGTCAGCACCAAACTGGCATGGATTAAACGGCAACAAAAACGGTTCAAGGATCAGGAACGTCAGCCGCCCAGACAATATGTCTATCGTGAGAGTCACTACTACTTCGGTCAACGCTATTTGTTACATGTAATTGAAGAGGATGGGCCGGCCCGAATAATGATACGCAACAAGACCACGCTTGACCTCCACATACCGAAAGGAACTGATATTACAAAACGGGGACAGATAATGCATGCATGGTATCGTAAAGAGCTCAAGGCACGCATCCCCGACCTGATAGAAAAATGGGAACCCATCATTGGTGTGAACGTAACATTCTGGGGTATTAAGAAAATGAAGACAAAGTGGGGCAGCTGTAACAGCCGCGCAGGTCGGATCTGGTTAAATTTGGAACTGGCCAAAAAACCTGTTCAATGCCTTGAATTTATCGTTGTGCACGAGATGGTACACATGTTGGAACGTCACCACAATGATGACTTCAAGGATATAATGGACCACCTCATATCTCAGTGGCGGTTTTATCGGGATGAACTGAACCGGGCGCCGTTAGGACATGAGACCTGGAGTTATTGAATAATTATCTCTCGCAACCCCCTTAGCGGCAAAATCACCCGTTCAATATCCGCTCATCATCTGCCGGTGTATTATCCGCCGTCTCCGACACCGGATACGCTTCCATACTCTCATGAGGTACAACACAAGGATCCGGTGTTGATCGGTGTCTGTATGTTGATCCTAGCAGGAGTGACTAGAATGATCCTACAAGGAACGGTACGAAACCTCCATAGTGAGGATTTGTTGGCCGATCTCGGGTCTGATCGGGGGAGATTACATCAGGATCGAAAACGCCAGAGTTTTTGCCCAGCTGGTACGTGCGGGATGGTATCTTCATGGTGCAGTTACCTGCATGAACCTGGGGAACCTTGAGAGCGCGTGAAAGGAGGTAAGATTGCCTGCCTTGCGTCCGGTTCGATCCGGTTTCCCGGTTTTGGTTCCGGCCAATCTAGAACCCGGATGTTTTTTTCAAGGCTTCTTTAGGCTTCCCATGCATTTTTCCATGCTTTTCCTTTTATAAGTATAAAAGGAAATAGAGCACTATTTTAGAGCACTATTACAAAAACGGGGTTTTTCCGGGTTTTTCCGGAAAATCCGGACCGGATCCCCGGAACCGGATCCGGCCGGACCGGCCGGATCACAAAAATATTACTTGAACAGAACTAATAAGGGGAGAAGGACAGCTGCAGAAGTTTTTGAATAAGCTCCGAAAAACGGACTGAAACTTCGCACTCTATGACGCTATAAAGCATATATCACAGTTAACAGTGACTTTTTGCAAATAAAAGGAAAGCAGGAGCGGGTTCTTACTATCGTTCCCTTAATTGCTATTAAAGGAATGACGTAAACTACAAAATTTTGCTAGCCCCCTGCTTCGCTAACCGCTGGAAAACCCAGAACCGGCCGGCCGGATCCCCAGCGCCTTCTCAATCTTCTTCCGATCAAACCCGATGATGAACTCGTCTTCAATCTGGACAATTGGCGAACTAATGTGCCCGGTCTTTTCGATCACAAAGTTCCTCGCCTCCTCGTCAGCCGCCATATTGATTTCGGTGAATTCCACCCCTCTTGATTTCAGGAACTCCTTCACTGCACGGCATCCGCTGCATCCCGGTGTGGCATAGATTTTTACCACAGAGACCGGCTTACGCCACACCTTGTCGATGAAGGCCTCGCGCCCGGAAAAGGTTTTGTACTGATGATACTCCCGAGGCTTCTTCTTCGCATAGTCCTGATGGTATTCTTCGGCGGTATAGAACGTTGTGAACGGCCGGATCTCTGTTGCAACAGGTTTCTTGAACTTCCCGGAATCGTTGAGTTTTTTCTTTGAAGCTTCCGCGATCCGTTTCTGATCTTCATCGTGGTAGAAGATGGCAGTCCTGTATTGGGATCCCTTGTCCGCAAACTGTCCCTCCTGATCGGTCGGATCGATTTGTGTCCAAAAGACATCGAGGAGTTTCTCGTACGAGACCTTTTCAGGGCCATAGGTGACCTGCACCGATTCGAGATGTCCAGTTGTGCCGGAAGAGACCTCTTCGTAGCTGGGGTTCGCCATGGTTCCACCAGCATACCCGGCAATGGTTTCAGTCACACCTTCGATTTGTTGGAATGGAGGCTGCATACACCAGAAGCAGCCACCTGCGAAAGTTGCCTTCATCAGTTTCTTGTCCATGGTATTCCACCCTGTTCCTTCTCATCCGAATGTAAATGTATAAGCCCGCAGGCCCGGCTGTGCGATGTCGAGCTCAAGTGTATGCACCCCATAATCCTTTCCAGCCACAAGATCATACAGCTGCTCGTCCCTGACCATAGCGGCACCGCTCGTCACATCTGCACCGGCACTATCGCTGATCGGCTTACCATCAAGTCTGACCGAAACTGCTGTGGCATTACCGGCACTTGCGACGAAGTAGACGTTCTTCGCATTGTACTGGAAGACGATGTTATCATTTCCGGTGGTCTCGGCGTACTGATAGGTAAAATTCCACGTTCCTCCCAGATAGAGCGTGTTGGGGAGGATCGACGCCGGCAGCACCAAAGTCTGTGGACCTCTCGTCAACGTAAGTCCATTCCCTAAATATTCGTTCTTTTCAGCACCAAAATATGTCTCCGGGCTGCTGACCTTTGAGAAGTCAACATTCACAGCGTTTGCAGGTGTCTCTGTCGTGTTGGAGATATTAATCTGGATCCCGAGCGCATCAGCCCGCTCCTTCAGGAGATCCTGGATCTCCATCTCTGTCGTGTTATAGTCACCCTCTCCGATATGACGGTCGACAATAAATCCGTCAATATCGATCAAGTAGTCCTCAGGCCAGTATTGGTTCCCGTATGAATCCCATGTTGCGTAATCGTTGTCGAGCACGACCGGGTATTTAATGCCGAACTTCTGGACAGCTTGCCGGACATTGTCAATATTGTGCTCGAACTGGAACTCCGGAGTATGGACGCCGATGATCTCGAGACCTTGGTCATGGTATTTTGCGTACCAAGCATCCAAGTACGGTATCGTGCGTTCGCAGTTGATGCAGCTGTATGTCCAGAAATCCACGAGAATAACATCCTTGCCGATCAGGCTACCGATGGTGGTATTGTCGACATTAACAAAACCCGATGGCATGGCGATCTCTTTTGCATACGGGTAAATTTTTGCTTTCTCAGCGTTAATTGCGGTCCGGTTTCCGGGCGCCACGGATGTGCCGGTATAGGATTTGTTCGGGCTGAACTGCTGCAGGTACACAATAGCCCCGGCTATCAGGATCACCGCGATTACAAGTGCAATCGTTCTTTTTTCCATTCAATCAACTCCCAAGGAGGAAATTATTGAGCAGGGGTAGGTTTGCGACAAGAGCTAACGTCTGCGTGAAGATCAGTATTCCTACAACAATGAGCAAAATGCCGAAGACGACGTTGACGTACTGCAGCGCTCGGGAGTATTTTGTTATAAGGGGTGCCGCCCTAGAGGCAAAGAGTCCGGTGATGATGAACGGCAGTCCGAGGCCGAGAGAGTACGCGATTAGGAGAGAGAATGCGATGCTAGGATTTGTCGCTGCTAGGCCGAGAATGGCCCCTAGTGCCGCTCCAACGCAGGGAGTCCACCCGGCGGCAAAGGCGACACCGAAGAGGAAGGAGGTGACATACTTCGATCGCTTTCCGGTGACGCTGAATTTATATTCTTTTTCGAGCCAGCTCAACCGGATAAGCCCCACCAGGTAGAGTCCGAAAAAGATGATTATCAGTCCTCCAATACGGGACAACCAAAGCTGGACACCGTAGGCGACTGAGGTCAATATTGTGTTCAGCAGGACGCCTAACAGAGAGAAAACAAATGAGAAACCGGCGACGAACAGAACGCTTGCCGCAAAGATATCCCATCGCTTCGCTGCCCCTTCCCGAACCGTTGTGCCGGCAAGATAAGCAAGGAAACCCGGCACGAGCGGCAGGACACAAGGCGCAAGAAATGAGACAACGCCGGCCGCAAAGGCAACAAGATAGGAGATTTCAACCATAGCAATTCACCTGAAATGACGATCCAATTCCTGCCTGCACAATCAGGGAAGCCGGAATTATCTCAGCGTTTCCAGACTTCCAAGCTTGACATGTTCTTTCCGTGATAGGTAATTTCAGCCGCGGTGAACACGATCACGACAAAATCAGGATTCTCGGGAGTTTTGAAGTGCTGTTCGAGCATTGGGTTCCAGTACTTTTTTTTCGTTGCAAGATCCTCGTGGATCTTACCTTTTGCCTTGATCTCGACAAACGGATCGGAGAACTCCTTACCCGACCAGATGGCAAGTGCTACGTCAGGGTTTTTCTTCAGCTGCTCAACCTTCTTTGATGACTTCATCGTCGCGCCGACAAGGGTCATGTCGGGAAAGCCGGCAAGCACCATGAACCGGACCGCCGGCACTTTTCCGTCTATTGTGGCAACAGCTGCAACATGGGGACCCCCAATTACTTCCACAATCTGATCTTTGAGTGGCATGGAGGACATTCTCATCCAAGTTCCTATAAATATAGTGATTGAGGATTCTGTTGACCGGAATAGCAATATTTTCCGTTCCTCAAAACAATTTACATGATTGAGCGACTATGACAGACGGAAAGATTCCCATTTACTCAGCAGCGACCGGAAAGATTGAACTTGTTGGACCCATTGAAAAGACTGAGGCTGAGTGGAAATCGATCCTTCCTGCTCAGACCTTTGAGGTTGCACGCAGGAAAGGCACAGAACTCGCGTTCACGGGTGCGTACCACAATACCCACGATGACGGCATCTACCAGTGTGCCTGTTGCGGGACCGACCTCTTCGATTCGAAAGACAAGTTCGAGTCCGGAACGGGCTGGCCGAGTTTCTCTGCGCCGATATCTAAAGAAAATGTAAAAAAAGCGGAAGACCGAAGTTTCGGGATGCTCCGTGTCGAGGTCTTATGTGCCCGGTGCGCTGCGCACCTCGGCCATGTATTTGACGATGGTCCTCCGCCGACTCACCAGAGATACTGCATGAACTCCGCCTCTCTCAGGTTGGTAAAGCGGAGCACAGGCTGAGAATAATTCACATTAAGATTGGGATAGTGGAACCGGCCCGGTCATACCGGAGTGCCGATACCTGCTCTTTTCCATCTCCTGTACATGACTAGTTCCGCACCTGTGCCGATGACAATACCAGCGATAAAACCCCATGGGGAGAGGCTGCAAACTCCCCGCCATTCTGTGATTGCCATTCTGCAGAGCCCAGGCAACCTCCGGGTTGTTGCCTATCAAGCCGCAACGTTTGCTCTTTGACCGGAAAAAAGTTTACTTTTGTTTTTTAAGAATTGGGTTGCCATGCGCGCGCAGGTTTCGTGCTATCTTCGCGCCTTCTTCCGCTAACCGGTCATGGTGTTTCTTTACATCATCGGGCAACTGTGCAATTACATAATCAAGAGTGTTTTCCAGTATACCGATCTGTTCTTTAAGCGCATCAATCTGGGAAACTTCATCGTGGAGAGAGTTTATCTCAGCATTGTGGTTTTCCTGCAATGCCGCGATCTGTTCCGCTTGCTTCTTCACGGTTTCTCTTAGTTGGTCCTTTTCAATCAACAGAGAAAGCATTTGAGAGTTAGCTTTGTTCTGGTCGTCTTTGACTGCTATTAATTCCTTCTTAGTGGTGGTTGCACTCTCGCGGATCTCCTTAATTGCCTCAATGTAAAGCATGTGCTCGCCCTTGAGATATTCTTCCTTAAGTTGTGCCGTCGTGTACCTGCGATAGTTGCCCGTGAGGTATCCGGCATGCCCGGCAAGCGCTTCGGCAATTTCCTTTGATACGGCGAGGGAGAGTTGGGATAAGAAAAATTTTCGAAGCTGGTGAATATGGCGCGTGCTCCTGCCAGTGTTCGGATCAACCGCGTTCTCTCCAAACACTGCAATTACTGCATCCCGGAAAAGTTCATTCACGGTGTTATCGCTGAATGGAAATAACCGGTCATCGTTGGCATCCTTCCGGGTTTTCCGGTTTTTCAACCCATATCCCTTGTTTGCCACAGATGCAAGATATTCCCCACGTACCTTTGTCCATTCCCGTACTGCGGCAGCCGCTTCAGAGCTGATGAACGTAATTCTGCCTTCTCCGTTCTTGGTTTTCCCGGTTGCGGTCTTTGCTCGGATCTTGAGCATTGCAGGAATTGAAGTGAGATCAATATCGTCGCACTGAATTTGCAGAAGTTCCCCGATTCTCATGCCCCCGGACGTGAGGCAGAGAGTGACGCTTTTACCCTTAATGTCCATATGCTGAATGAGGTTTCGGATTGTTTCTGTGTCGAGATCGTCCTCCATTGTCATTACGCCCCCCTTTGGGAGCTGGTTCTTAACCTGCTGGATCTGCTTTTCCGTGAAGGTCACGTCACATAACCTGAGGAATGAATGGATTGTGTTGAAATTTTGAAGCGCGGATAATCCAGGTTTATCTTTCTGCGTAACTTGGATAAATCTCTTAAAATCAGTGTGGTAGTCCCTGCCTTCCTTGAAGTACTTCTCTACATACTTTTCGCATTTTTCCCTTTTCGCCTCAGGATAGATGAACTTCATGTACTGCCAGATCGCAGTACGATACCCTTTGATTGTGCTATTTGACTTATTCCCAAGGTCGTCGAAGAATTGTTCCAACCTTGACATCGCAGCCATACTTTAGTATTGAACGTCAGAGTTTGAAAAGTACTCTCTATGTTTAGTAGGATTTTTTTAAAAAAAAGTCCCAATCATATGATCCAAGAGGTCTGCTGGATCGGATACCACAATAAAGGGGGATATAATCACTCCGTTTGCTAAAAAAAGCGATTAAAACGTCTTTTCTGACATTCTTATACAAATGACTGCTATTGGCCTTCCAGTGGTCGATCTCCCTTTGGATCGACCAAAACCCTATCCGGATTTCCGGAGCCACTACAAGGCCGCTAAATTGGCCGATTTTCTCCTGATTAAAATGCGTATTTTTTGAAAATAGTCGATTATATCGATATTCTCCGTCGGTGTCGCCGTCACTTCCACTGGAAATTTTTGGGCCCTCGTCAATTTGGCAAACGGAGCGTTTTACGGGGTTATTTTTCTGCAGGCCTTTAGGTGCCTTGATACAGTCCCACCCAAGGTAGTTGTTGTCTCAAAAGGGGATGCTGCTATGAGGATTTCCTACAATGTGTTCAAATCTTAATTGAACAGTTAATTAACTGTATTTCCATTGCTAGTATTGTGTATTCTTATAATATAGTTTTACATTGCGATCAATAAAAGAAGATATACCTCGGCTTTGCAAATTATTGCATCATGATGTCCGGGAAATGAGGAAGATAAAGTAATTCTGAAAAATCCGGTGCGGACAACAGGAAACTAAATAGATTTACTATGATAATTTTTGTGGCTCATTAGTCCATGCATAAGATCCGGATGGATTGTAGAGACACGCCGGAGAATAACGAGCCGGACAACAACAAACAGCAAACGAATGTTAAATAAAAAAAAGATTAGATGGTAAGTTGAGTGAGAATCTGAGTCGATCCATCCTTGAATATGCCGGTAACGATAAGATTATCCTTCCCCACATTTGTAGAAGGAATGGCCACATATGCACCTACCGGGATGGAACTATAGCCAGTATTTGGGACCGCACCGGATTTACCATCGCCTGTAACTCCTGATGAAAACCCAACATTGGCCTGCGTAACATTTTGTCCATTCAGTTGCCAATCCATTGCTATCAGGGTGTTCGCATCCTGTCCACCTTCGTCGGTGACAATCACAAAAGCACTTGAGTTACGCTGTGCTGTCAATGAAACAATATGTGTCCTCTGGATGTTTCCTGCCATCCCGAACACGAACGCAGCGATGACCGCTGCGAGGATCACCGTGATGGCGACCATCAGGATGACACCGATGACTGGTGATACGGCCTCTTCAGTCTTTTTTGCAAATGTCATATTCTTAACCATCGCCTAAATTAAGATTAGATGGTAAGTTGAGTGAGAATCTGAGTCGATCCATCCTTGAATATGCCGGTAACGATAAGATTATCCTTCCCCACATTTGTAGAAGGAATGGCCACATATGAACCTACTGGGATGGAACTATAGCCAGTATTTGGGATCGCACCGGTATTGGGTGACCCGTCAGGCTGAACTCCTGATGAATAACTACTAGCGGCCAGCGTAACATTTTGTCCATTCAGTTGCCAATCCATTGCTATCAGGGTGTTCGCATCCTGTCCACCTTCGTCGGTGACAATCACAAAAGCACTTGAGTTACGCTGTGCTGTCAATGAAACAATATGTGTCTTCTGGATGTTTCCTGCCATACCAAACACGAACGCAGCGATGACCGCTGCGAGAATCACCGTAATGGCGACCATCAGGATGACGCCGATGACTGGTGATACGGCCTCTTCATTCTTTTTCGTAAATGCCATAATTTTCGGACTCCAAACAAATGCCTGAATTCAGGCATGACAATGTATAATCTTTTACTTGCAAATATTTATATATAAAAATTTCGTTTTAGATTCAACTTGTTAACGTGAACTTTCATTCAAAATAATCCTGAAAATAAGGGAGATGTGAAATGAACTCAGGAACCACACGGTCAAATTCTAAAAATATACTCAAAACAGGATATTTTTTTATCATCATTCAATACCGGCATCCAGTTCGCTGAGAACAGCGGCGATTTCAGTCAACGGCAGCCGGCAGATATGCCCTGAGCAGACATAGGCAGTCGTCATCCCTTCCATTGCCACAAGTTCACGCGTAAACGGCGCGATAGTGACGACTGGATCTCCCGCCGTCCCCAAGGGGCGCTGAAGGATGACCGTACGCGGGAGATATGCAGCTTGGAGGGCACGGATCATTGCGACAGTCCGTTTATCGCCGGGATCACCAGCGATCACGACTTCATGGGAGGGACCGAGCGCGAGGTCGAGAGCGACAAGGAACCATGCACATGAGGCAGGTGCATTGTGCATAACCTTCAGAAACCACCGCGACAGCACCGCTGCTAATTCTTCCAAATCGATATCACCGGTCAGCCGTGAGAGTAGGAGTAGGTTCTCGCAGGCGACGGAGTTGGATGAAGGGACTGCCCCGTCATACCATTCTTTCCTTCGGGCAATTACCGCTTCAGCACGGTCGGAGACGGAGAAGAACCCGCCCTCTCTCGGATCCCAGAAGTGTTCGGTAAAATACCGGTTGAGCGCAATGGCGTCAGAGAGGAGCTGCACATCGTACGTTACCTCATAGAGCGCAATGAGCGCCCTGACGGTGAACGCATAGTCGTCAGCAAATCCCGGAATTCCCGTTTCTCCGTCACGGTACCGATGGTACAGCCCTCCATCGGGGCTGCGCATTCTGCTGAGAATAAACATTAATGCCCGCCGTGCGGCATCCGCATAGGCAGGGTCACCAAATGCCCGGGCTGCCTGTGCAAGGCCGATGCAGAAGAGCGCATTCCAGTCAGCCAACACCTTGTCATCCTTTGCCGGCCGCGGGCGTTTGACCCGCATAGCGAAAAGGCGCTCGCGCAGAGCGTCCGTGTCTGCATCGGGATCAGGTCCTTGCATTGCCTCTGGCCCGTCAGATGAGCGCCGGGGAATGTTCCTTTTCGCCCGGTCACCATCACCGGGATAATTACCCACGGGCAGGATGGTGAATGCCTTTGCTGCCCGTGCCGCTTTCTCAGGGCCGAGAGCGGTCTCCAGTTGTTCCCAGGTCCAGGTATAATAGGCGCCCTCACCGCCCTCACTATCCGCATCTTCGGCCGAGAAGAATGCTCCCTCCGGCGAGGTCATATCGCGGAGGACATAGGTGATGATCTCCCGTGCCATCCTGCAGAAGAAGGGCTCTTTTGTCACCAGATATATCTCGGTGCAAGCTATCACCATCAGTGCCTGGTCGTACAGCATCTTCTCGAAGTGCGGAACGCGCCATTGGGCATCAGTGGAGTACCGGTGCAGCCCGAACCCGATTTGATCGTAAATACCGCCATTGCGAATTGCACAGATCGTCTTTTTTGCTATTTCCAGTGCCCGGTCCTTTCTGGTACGGTACCAGTACCGGGTGAGGAAGACGAGAATGTGCGGCGAGGGGAACTTCGGGGCAGTACCGAACCCCCCGTTTTTCGGGTCGAACTGGAGCAGGAGGTGGTCAAATGCAGCATCCATCATGCCATCATCGGGAGTACGGATGCCCGGGCTTTCCGGCTGCAGCGAGCGAATCGCAGAAGCAATGTTCTCGGCTGACTGGGAGAGCGCGTCCCGCTGTTCGCGCCAGAGACGTTCGATCCGGGGGAGGAGATCGAGGAGACCTTCCAGGCCGAATCGGCTGGTGGGGGGAAGATAGGTTGCGGCAAAAAACGGCTTTTTGTCCGGCGTCATGATGATGGTGAGCGGCCAACCTCCCTGCCCGGTCATCATCTGGCAGACAGCCATGTACACATTGTCGATATCAGGATGCTCCTCCCGGTCCACCTTGATGCAGACAAAATACCTGTTCAGGAGCGCCGCGACCGCAGCATTATCAAATGATTCCTGCGCCATCACGTGGCACCAATGGCAGGTAGCATAGCCGATAGACAGAAAGACGGGACGGTCCTCGTTTCGGGCACGGGAGAACGCTTCATCGCCCCATGGGTACCAGTCGACCGGGTTGTTTGCATGCTGCAACAGGTACGGACTTTTTTCTTGGATGAGGCGGTTGGGCCGGCGGCGATTCAATGGATTATCCTCCGGTTCAGGTGATGTTCCGGGCATAATGAGCCCATGTGCGATGTGTGCTGATGAGTTTTTTTATGGGATCCTGCCACAAAAGACAAACCCGAAAAAATTATTTTCCGATCTTATACCTCAGTAAAGCGGCGATCCCCCCGAGGGCGTCGAGCCGTTCGCCCGGTTCGAAGCGTGACGAGAGAACGACAATCTTTGCCCGCATCCCCTCCGCCTTCTCCACGAGCCTGGTGATAACCGCATCGTGCAGCAGGGTATCGGTAATCAGCACCTCTTCGGCCGCTCCGTACCCGATAGCGTCGGTAACAGCAGCCCGGCCGTAGGCGACTGCACCATCCTGTGCGATCCGCAGGAGCACTTCGTCCATCATCATCACCTCGCGGGAGAGCTGGAGGTCGCCGATCAGCTTTTCAAGGGCCCCGGCACCGATCACATCCTGCACCGCGCCCCTCCCGATCCGCCGGGTCTCAATCACCAGCGCCCGGTTCGCGGGTTCGCTTCCCCTGCTTTTCGCGTACTTCACGAAGTCGTCCCGGACAAAACCCGGGCCTGCGATGATAAGCGGGCCGGATATATCAGCAATATGCGAGAGGATTTGGTCAAAAAATGCCGTCCTCGTATCCGTCTCCCCGCCCTTACCACTACCGGCCGTGACGGTGACCACGCTCTCGGGCCCGTACTGCCGGAGCCGGAAGAGTTCACCCTCACCCTCCTCAATGGTCTGGACATGGATCACGCCATAGACCGATGCTTTCACAGCCCGTCCGATCCGTTCGAGGTCGACCTGCCGCCACTGCTTGATGACCGATATCTCGTGACCGATCTCCACATTCAGGGTATGGTAGGCACCGGCGTCCACACCATGCTCGATCGGCCCGCTGATCCGGAGGCGCACCCCGTGCTCCGAAAACTCGAGCCGCTCCACCCGGATACCGAGCCTGACCGGCCGCTTCTCTGCCTTTTCCGGTCGGATCCGGTCTGTCGCCACCTCAACACTCCGGAAGGTGGTGGAAAAGACGAGGTCGCCCGGTGCGATCAGGTGCCGGAGATGCCAGAGATCATCGATGCTCTCCGGCAGGAGCCGGATCTCCCCCATATTTTCCCTGAGTTCACCGTACTCAGCCTTCATGGTACCCCACGATATCCGATCCGCCGGGCGGGATGAACGCTGCCACCGCTTCGGTGTTCAGAACTCCCTTGAACACTTTATTGTCCTCATCACCGATTCGCAGCCGGAGGGTGCGGAGCACTTTTTTAGCCACATCATTGGGTTCGTACTTCCCGGGCACGAGCTCCACGAGAGTCATTGTCCGCGCCCGCACTGAGGAAGGAGGTCCGCCGATGACTGCCGCGTGCGGTTCAAGCATGAGACCGATCCCGGCTGCGAGCGGAACGTTCCGGTAGTACGTGCGCTCCCCGCGGACAATAAATGAACCCCGGGAGATGTACTCCCCGGATGCCGGCGTCTTGCTCACCTGAGAAGGGAGTGCACTGTAGACATCGGCAGAGAAGTGGCCACTCTTCCATGCACCGGAATAGGACGCGGCAAACTGCACGACCTCATCCATCCGTTCCGTCATACCTTTCACGATCACGACACTGGCACCATGCACATCTGCATGCACGAACAAATCGCCGCCGGTCATATACTTCTTGACCAGTTCTTCGTTCTGCGAGGCATCCCTGCCACCAAGCACCACCACCCCGTCACTGGTGATGAACCACCGAAACCGGTGGTACCACTGTTTTTTCATCAGGACGATCTCGCGGGAACGGATTTTTTTCTTCGGGATCGGCCGAACCATGGCGGCCATCGCCCCTTCTTTTTTGTGCTTGAACTTTTTTGCGACCGCGTAGTACCGCTCCGCGTTCTGCTCGAGGCTCTCGCCAACAAAGATCCTCACCTTCACCCCGAGATCGAGATCGACCGAGGCTTCTTCCGGGTAAACCGTGAGGATCTTCTTTACGGCCGGGAGAGAACCGGCCCGGACGATACCTGCGATCTCCTGCCACGAATGTTTTTTTGCCGCGGCAAAGAGTGTTGAGATCACATCGGCTACGAATGGGTAGTTCTCGTAGATCGCGGCGGCCTGTCGTTCCGCCGATGCAATCTTCTGGTCGAACTTTTTTATTGCGTCCTGCTGGTACCGCCGGATCCGGTCCGGGCCGGTAGTTCTCGGTCCGGTCTTCCTGTGAACGGCAACCGCAACCGGGTAAAATGTATCGAGTGCCTCGGAGAATGTCGAAAAACGCGACGGTTCTCCGGTTCCATCAAGATCGATCGGCTCGCAGCTCTTAAGAGAGAAGACCGGAGCCGGGGCGGCCGTCACGCGGCTGAGCAGCTCACGAATAGCGGTAAAGATCGGCGCCGGGTCTGCCGTCGCCGCCGGCATGGTCTTGGCGATGCCGGCGGTTCGGCAGATATACTCTGCATAGGTACCGCCGAGCATGCAGCTGGTGGCAAGTGCCCGGACGATGTCCCTCCCGTCCCGCGCGAGTGTTGCTGCGAGATCTTCGGCTGAACCGGTCGGGTCAGTGGGGCTCATCGTGTAGGTGGCACCGGGAATGATATCGCGGTCCTTAAACCGGTGGTGCCGGAGTGGTTTTACGATCCGGTATTCCTCGTCGGTTAGGATTACATTCCCATCGTCAAAGAGCTCGATGATGAGCCGGTACGTGAGAGCGCCTTTCCCGATATCAAAGATAAGGATCCGCTCAAGTCCAGGCTGCCGGATCGCGAGCACTCTGCCACCGGAGATGTACTTGCGCAGCAACATGGCAAACTGCGGGGGGTTTTGAGGGGGCTTGGGAAATGTCGCCGTCTGGTATGCCCGTCGCCCGGCTTCGATTATCAGCTGGTATTTCGCATGGTCCTCCCCGTTCAGCCGGATACCGAGCGTACGGGTGTCAAACTGGTAGACTTTGTCCATCCATAGCGGCAGTTTCCGGCAGAGCTCGGCAGTCACTACCCGCACATCAATCCCGCTCATCCCCTGCTGTGTCGCCATGGAAGTCTATACCAAATTACATATGGCTTGCGCACTAAAAAATAAGACTACTGGAGTGACGGGATGAGCGACGAAGCACGCGAAGGGCAGCTACCGGCACCATCAAAGAGACAGAAGACCCGCATCGAAAAACAGGCAGAGCATATCGGCCGGATCCAGCGGACGCTGGTCGCCTGCCTGATTGGTATCGGCGTGGGAATCCTGTCTTTCTACCTGAGTGGCGTCTCCCAGCAGGATATCGGTCTCCTCGCGTTCATGCTCATGCTTGCCGGCGTTGTCGTCCAGCGCCATATCTTCATCCTGATGAGCCATGGCAGCACGAAACTGGGGGCCAAAGACTGGTTTTACCAGGGTTTCATGACGTTTGCATTCTGGTTCATGACGTGGACTATCCTGCTTTCCGCGATGGTACCGGTCGCCGGCTTTTCTTCAAATTCGGGCACCGGTCCTGCCCCGCTGGCAGTTACTTTCCGTGATACCAGTACAAATTCGCCAACGTCGTGGAACTGGAGTTTTGGTGATGGTACGTTTTCAGCGGTACAGAACCCGGAAAAAACCTATACGGCTGCAGGAAACTTCACGGTGAATCTCACGGTCTCGAATGCACACGGGAGCAACACGATCACCAGGGCCGGTTATATCTCCGTTTCTTCGCCAGCTCCGCACTGAACTCGCTTCTTTTTGATCTCCATGAGAATTGCCATCGTTCACAAGGACCGTTGTCATGCAAAGAAATGCGGGACCGAATGCATCCTCTACTGCCCGCGTGTCCGGACCGGCGATGAGACCGTGATCCTGAGCGGAGACGGCAAGGCGCTCATATCCGAAGAACTCTGCGTCGGGTGCGGTATCTGCGTCAAGAAGTGCCCGTTTGAGGCTATCGATATCGTGAGCCTGCCCGAGGAGCTTGAACACCCGACCCACCGGTATGGCAGGAACGGCTTTGCCCTGTACGGCCTCCCGGTCCCGGTCGAGGGGAAGGTCACCGGCATCCTCGGTGCAAACGGTATCGGTAAAAGTACCGCAGTCAAGATCCTCTCCGGCCAGCTCCGCCCGAACCTCGGTAATTTCGATGCCGATGTTCCGTGGGAAGAGATCCTGAAACGTTATGCCGGCACCGAGCTCTTCGATTACCTTCAGGAGGTTGCAAAAAAGAGCAAAAAGATCGCGATAAAACCGCAATACATCGATTATATCCCAAAGGTATTCACCGGCACTGTCGGAGAACTGCTCAGGACTACCAACGAACGCGGAGCACTTTCTGCGATCCTTCCGGTGCTGACACTTAACCCGGTACTCGATCACGCGATCGGGACTCTCTCGGGAGGGGAACTCCAGCGTGTGGCGATAGCAGCCTGTCTTGCACGTGATGCAGATCTGTATTTCTTCGATGAGATTACGCCGTTTCTGGATATTTACCAGCGTATCTCTGCGGCCAAGCTGATCCGTGAGCTTGCGGTGAAGCGGCCGGTGGTGATTGTCGAGCACGATCTCGCCATTCTCGATATGGTTGCAGACACCGTACATGTCGGGTACGGCAAGCCGGCGGTCTTTGGTGTAATCACCCGTCCCAAGGGTGTCCGGGTGGGGATCAACCAGTACCTTGAAGGATATCTTGCTGAAGAAAACGTCCGGTTCCGGGATACCCAGGTTGTTTTCGAGAAGCGGGCGCACGAGAAGGGGTCAAAACGGGAGGGTCTCGTTGATATCCCGGCGATGACACGGCACTACTCGGAATTTATCCTGACCGTCTCGGGAGGCACCATCAAGGCCGGCGAGGTGCTTGGCGTTGTGGGTGCAAACGGGATGGGCAAAAGCACGTTTGCCCGGCTGCTGGCCGGTATCGAAAAACCGGATACCGGAAGCGTAGACATTCAGCTCAGGATATCATACAAGCCGCAGTACATCAAACCGGAGACATCCGATTCTGTCGAGATGTACCTGCGCCGGTGCACGCCAAAGTTCGATACGTCCTATTACCAGCACGAAATCGTGGAACCACTCTCTCTCCAGCCAATCCTGCAGTCGCCGGTCGATTCCCTGAGCGGGGGTGAACTCCAGCGGGTAGCGATCGCCGGCTGCCTCTCGCGGGATGCGGATCTTTATATTCTAGATGAGCCCAGCGCCCATCTTGATGTTGAACAACGGGTCAAGGTCACCCGGCTCATCAAGCACCAGGCCGAGGGGAAAGGGGCAGGGGTCCTCGTAATCGACCACGATATCTACCTCATTGACATGATCAGCGAGCGGATTCTTGTCTTTGAGGGCGAGCCCGGGCGTCAGGGCAACGCTGCAGGGCCTTTTGCCATGCGGGACGGCATGAATCGCTTCCTTCATAAACTCGATGTGACCTTCCGGCGCGACCAGAGCGGCCGGCCGCGGATCAACAAGCCCGGGTCATTTTTGGATCGCGAGCAGAAAAGCCTCGGGGAGTATTACTATTATTCTGCTGAAGATACCTGACCTGTGCAATCACATATTTTAATACAATTGCGCCCAATTTTCCCATATATGCGGGAAGAGAAGCTGACTGATGTTATCGCCTATTTTAAGCTCAACCAGCTCAAACGGGATTTTTCCGGTTATATAAAGCGCAATTCGGTAAAAGTGGATGTTAATCTTCCCGTTTTCTTCGGCCATGTCGCCTCCGCGATGGAATCATCGTTTCCCGGACTGTCTAATGATACCCACGATGAATTTATCGACGCGATCGCCTTTATGGTGCTGGATGCAAGCCAGACCGGGACCGATTCTGCGTATATCGAGAAAGTTTCAGCAAGTGCCCTCCGTCTGAAAAGGACAAAGGATGCTGAGGAGGGTATCAACATCGTGATCGGGCTGAAACTCCTCAAGACCGGCGAATACGAGCGGGCGCTGCAGTACCTGAAAAATTACTGGCACCGCGATACGCTGATCGGTACCGCGGTAGCGTACTGCTACTACACCCTCTCAATCTTTGAGTCCACCCCCCCGTTGTCTGGCAGCGATAGCAGGCGCCCGAATGAGAAGGAGTTGCTCGCACGTGAGAAACTGATCGACCTCACGCGTGTTAAGCCACCCGTGAACCAGCTCTGGCAGGTCCGGCTTGAAGATCCATCATTCCTGCACCGGATCTTCTGGCAGATGATCCATCTCGGACTTGAATGGTTTCCCAGCGAGAAATGGTTTATTGAGGTGGGCCTGAAGAATGCCGCGTTCACGAAGAATGCCGAAATCCGGAAAGAATTGTTGGATATTGGTGCGGCGCGGTTCTATACCGACATGGACTTTTTACGCGAGATGTTTTATTACAAGCTGGAAAACCGCGATGCTGCCGGTGCTGCAAGTGTGGTCAACCAGCTGATCGCGCAATATCCCCTTGAACTCGAACCTGTGTACCTCGGCCTGAAGCTCGCTCTCCTTACCACGAAAAAGAATGCCTATCATGCGTTCCGTAAACTCGCTGCGACAAAGGGGATACCTGATTATACCTTGGATCTGTTTGATATTGCATTTGACCTGCTCACCAACGAGAAAAAGGATGCAGTGTACCATATTACAGAATTCGAGAAGGAATATCCCCGGCTCCAGTTCTATATGACTGCGCTCCGGTATGTTGCCGCGGACTTCTCATCTCTGGATGAGAACCGGGTAAAAAAAGCACGAAAGACCATTCTTGATTCGGTGGACCAGTACTGTCTGGAGGAACTCCACCTGAGAAAATGAGTGTTTTTTGCCGGGCGGAGGAAGGTTCCATTCGTATTCATCACGGTAATTGGAGAAATTCATCCCGTTGAGTAATATAACTGAGCGTACCCTGCGGGAAAATTATCTTTAAGAAGCGCGCTGGCTGAGTGAGAAGCCGGGCGAACAGGGTGGTCAGGTCTCGAACCGTTATAGCTGGCTTGCACTACCTTTTTCTTTTTATTGTAAGCTTGAGCATCATGGCCACAATTTTGAAATGAGATCCACGATCTGGTCGATGAGTGTCCGTGACGGTGCTGCTGTCACGACCGGCACGGGCGACATTGTCGTTACGATCGCCGTTGTTGACGGCGGTGACGTGGTGGAATTCGGCGCAGAAGCGGTAACATTTACCCCTGGTGTTGCCATTTCAACCGCGATGAGTGCAGAAGGATTGGCATCTCCGGTATAGAACCCCATTACGGCTCCCGTGGAGAACCACACTCTGCCAGAAGCATCCGTTTTCACCGTTTTAACAGCCGGTGAGGCCCCGATGCCCTCGAACCTTCCGAGATGTCCGCTGACGCCCCCGGCCTCCCAGACAAAGATACCATCATTGGTGGCAAGATACAGTTTCCCATTGGTTCCCTTATCGAGATCGTTGATAGCAATCGATGGTTGTTCGAGATCGCGGCCTGACAAGATCGTGGTAAATCCCGACAATGCGTCATAATGCGTCACGAGCGATGAATTGAAAAAATACGCACCGCCAAACGGGTCCCGCCGAACATGTTCCAGAAGCCCGAATGGGCCGTTATTATCCTGTATTTTATCGAACCGTACAATCCCGTTAGGTTGCGTTATCCGCCAGAGGCCCTCATGATCTGTTGCAACCAAGAGCGCATCATCCGTACTGTCCGGTGTCATGCTGTCGACCTCGTAAAACCCGGGCCCTCCTGAGGAAAACGGCTGGTACCATGTCCACAAACCGGCCCGGTACCGGTGGATCCCGGCATTGCCGGTTGCGATCCACATGTCATCGTCCCATCGCTGCAGGTCAATGATCCGAGGGTCTTTTAACAGCTGCTGGTCATTGATTGGTATATACGATACACCGTCATAGATCTGGATGCCGCTCTTGAAGCCGATCCAGAGATTACCGTTGTTGTCATACTCCACTGACGTGACGAAATCGTCCATCAGACCTGCAGATATATTGTTGAAATTACGGTGACGGGTGGTCCAGCTCCCGTTATATGTGGAAAGACCGCCCGCGGTTGCAACAATGACCATTCCCTGCGGCCCGTTAATGAGGTCGTTGATCTGGATGGACGAGATCGAATCCGAAGAGGGAATAAAAAGATGGAACTGGCCGGGATCGTTCTGGATTCCTGACGAAGATTGGACGAGTCCAGCAGTGTTCTGTGCACCCGATGGGACTGGCAGGAGGCAGCAGACAACGATAAGTGTGAGCAGAACTTCAGATCTCATGCGATGCGCCAGTCGCCACTCTCACCATCACTTTCCCGCTGTCTGACGGGAAGAACGTGATCGATCGTCCTGCCTTTCCGCCTACATCTTCTGCGGCCAGTTTGATATTCTGCTCAGCAAGGACAATCCTTACCTTCTCTGCATTCCGTTCGCCGATGTTGAGATTCGTGCCGAAATATTCGAACATGCACGCGCCGCCGGCCATCTTTGCCACAAGCGATCGTTTCCGGCAGCCGAGGGTCTCAAGTTCCTTTACGATCAGGGGAATAGCGGTGTCAGCATATTTTCCCGGTCGATCGGTTTTTCCGGCACTTTCCGGCAGCATGATATGGACCATTGCTCCGACCCCCCGTTCGCTATCGTACAAAATAAGCCCGATACAGGAACCAAGACCGATCGTCATCATTGGATATGAACCCACCCGGTATTCACCGATACCAATCATTTGCGGCTGGGACATTCCATTCATTAAAATCCGTTCTCTATCCGGTTTTTACAAGATTCTCAAGAAGGCCGACAATCCGGTAAAGGGTGCTGATCTCCGGCATTATGATGATATCGCTGTCGATCTTGTGCTCTTCGCAAACAAGCTCGGTGGAAAAGAGCATAACTTCATCAATCTCTTCATTCATCTGGGCGATGAGTGACTGCATGGCGGCATGCGCCATATCGATTGTCAGGGCAGGCGGAGATGGGAGCATGACAAAACCCAGGAGTTCGGCGGTAGCATCCAGAAATGCTGAAGCCATGATATTGCCAATTTCAAGGAGGGCACTCTGGTCCATCTCATTGAGCGGGCGGTCAATTTCGGTCAGCCCAAGCATCGTATTTGTGAGCTTGACAGCTGATGACAGCGAGATATAGAAGATGATATAACCGCCATGCTGGATCTCTCCCTGGAGTTCAAAGACCACCAGAGCGGCGGATTCTTCGCCAAGGTAATTCCCCAGCCGTGAAACATCGATAAACCGGATCTCCGGGATACTCATCTCGACCTGGCTCATCAGCATCTGGGAAAGCGTTGTCGCGGCGTGTGCGGCGCCAATGTTCCCCAGTTCCTGGATTGCATCCATCTGCACTGTCGATAATCTCATGTCCTGCACCTAACGAATGGTATTTACATCAAGAACCGGTACGACCTCGCCATCTCCAAGAATGGTAACCCCGGTAATACCCCGGGTTGTACCGATAAACCTGCTCAGCGGCTTAACCACGACTTCCTGTTTTCCCTCAACTGCATCGACCGGTATGCAGCATTTCCGTTTCTGGTACTGTACAACAATAAGGATCTCGGGCCGGTCGGATCTATCGACCATGTCATCCAGCCAGAGGATCTGGAGCGCCTCATCCCTGAGAAGAGCGGCTTCTCCTTTGCCGATGCGATGGATAGTATCACGCCGGAAATTCGCCACCTCGACGATGCTGCTGATCGGGATGGCAAGCCGCTTTCCGTTTGCCCGGACAATCATGACATCCACGATTGCCATCGTCGGCGGGAGCAGGAGCTCGAACCGGCTTCCCTTGCCCAATGCGGTTTCTACTTTGATCGTGCCCTTCAACGCCTCAATCGATCGTCTCACGACATCGAGGCCGACACCCCGGCCGGAGATATCCGTAATGGTATCTGCCGTAGAAAATCCCGGCTGGAAGAGCAGGTCGATCGCCTCATCTTCGGTAAGCGCCGCGGCCGCCTCTGCTGTGATCAACCCCTTCTCGATGGCTTTTTTCCTGACTTTTTCCATGTTAATACCAGCACCGTCATCGGTCAGTTCTATAATCACGTTGTCGCGGTCACGGTGGGCGGAAAGTTTCACGGATCCCTTCCGCGGCTTTCCCGCTTTTTCCCGGATTTCCGGGAGTTCGATGCCATGGTTCACGGCATTACGGATCAGGTGGAGCAGAGGATCGTTGAGCCCGTCCATAACGCTCCGATCCAGTTCTGTCTCCCCGCCTTCAATGATAAAATCAACTTCTTTGTTGTCGTGCTGGGCGACATCACGGACGACACGGGGGAGACGGTTGAAGATATGGGATAGCGGGATCATTCGGATCGTCATCATCAGGTTCTGGAGATCGGAAACCGATCGTTCCACCATCGTGATTGCCTCGTCCATCTCCTTGATCTTATGCTGCTCTGCGATTTGCTTGAGTCTTCCCCGGTTGATCACCAAATCCTCGACGAGGTTCATGATGTGGTCGAGTTGACTGATATCCACCCGAAGATTCTTAATCTCCCGAACTTTTTCCGGGGTTGTCGTTGCCTTTCTGTCCGCATCTGCCCCCTTCTTATCGGTCTCTTCGGGGCGGATCCTTGCAGATCCGGTACGCGCTGCGGGTGTTATCTCGACTGCCGCGATCTCGGTTCCTGAAGCAGCTGCCCGTAGTGCTTCCTCACCGGCATCGCTGGCAACACAGAGTTCGATGGTCCCATCGAACTTCCCCTCATCAATCATCTCACTTGAAGGCACTACGGAAAGGATCGTGCCCAGTGCTTCTAGGTTCTGGAGTGCGATGAGTGCCCGCACATCTTTCATCGCGGATTCCGGAGATACAGCGATACGAATCAGATATTCGGTGCCTGTTGCCTCCATTGCGGTAGTACTGCCATCCCCGTCTACAACGGAGGCATCTGGTGATGAAGGGCGTTTTTCCGCCCCTCCGCCCCCGTGGTTTTCCAGCCAGAGGTGGAGGGCCTGGATCTGTTTTTCAGGATTCTTGGAGGAGGAATCTCCACCATTCTCTATCTCGTCAAGCATCCCTTCAAGCAGATCAGTGCACGTAAGCAGGATGTTGCCGAGGTCCTTTGACATTTCGGCGTTGCCATTCCGGATGAGCTGAAAGACATCCTCCATCTTATGGCAGAGCCGTTCCATATTGGAAAAACCCATGGACGCAGATGCCCCTTTCAGGGTGTGTATGGAACGGAATATTTCGTCAATGGCATTCTGATCCACTCCCTTCTCGAGGACGAGAAGATTTTTCACGAGATTCTCATGATTTTCACGGGATTCTGCCACAAAAAGCGCACGATATTGCTCGAGTTCAGACATGCTCTTCCTCCATGTGCAACACGGCCTGTTCGATCGCTCCCGGGATCTTCTCCAGAGGAAGGACCAAGTCCACAGCATTCCTGCTGAGCGCAGATCGCACCATGCCATAAACGAGACAGTCTTTCTCCTCGCAGGCAATTGAGACCCCGCCAGCCTGCTTGATGGCATATGCTCCCTCTCCGGCATCGTTTCCCATGCCGCTCAAAATCACAGAAACAGTACTCTTCCCGAATACTTGTGCGGCGGATTCGAAGGTCTTGTCTACTGCTGGTCGAACACCATGGAGCGGGGGAGTCCGTGCATGGACGATCTTCCCGGTCCGGGTTCCGTTCTCCATAATGGCCATGCTCACAATGGTATGAAAACCGGCTTTGGATACCAGAATCCTGCCGGTTTCCAAGAGATCCCCATTTTCGGTTTCCTTGACCGGCATATTTGCGATCCGTTCAAACCGGGCTGCCAGCGAAGCGGTAAACCCGACCGGCATGTGCTGGGTGATGACGACACTTGCAGGCAGGTCGGAAGGAAGATTTCCGAGAACGGAGTCGAGCATGGGAGGTCCTCCCGCAGATGACCCGATCAAAACGACTCTCCGGGCTGCCGGCCGTGCCGGTCGATCAACCGGTTGGTTGTGCCCGGGCGGGACGACGAGCGTAACAAGATGCCGTATTTTTGCCGTCATTTCATCAGCTATGTCACGGACATGGGGAATATCCCGTGGCTTTAACATGAAATCATCAGCTCCCAGACGTATTGCTTTCTCGGTCATCTCGGCATCCTTGGATGTCAGCGAGCTGAGCATCAGGACCTTCGGACCTGGCTGAACATCTCTGAGATTTTGGAGGAGTTCCAGCCCGTTCATCTTCGGCATCTCGATATCGAGCGTGATGAGATCCGGCTGGAGGGTGTGGATTTTTTCGAGTGCTTCGATACCGTTTGCGGCAGTCCCCACTACCGTTATGGTTGGATCCTTTTGCAGCACGTCACGGATAACCGTCCGCATGAATACGGAGTCATCCACAATGAGTACTTTAGCCATACATTCAGGACGCGAGCACGTTTTTGACTTCCTCGAGGACCTTGGGTGCCTGGAACGGTTTTACGACATATCCCTTAGCGCCGCTCTTGACGGCAAGCTTCACCATCTGTTCCTGCCCGACTGCCGTGCACATGATCACTTTTGCATTCGGATCTATCTGCTTGATCGCTTTTAAGGACTCGATACCGTTCATCTTCGGCATCACAATATCCATGGTGACGAGATCCGGTTTTACCTCCTTGTATTTGGTAACCGCTTCCTCACCATTTGCCGCTTCTCCCACGATAGTATGCCCGCCCGAAAAGAGGATGTTCTTGAGTAGGGTTCTCATAAAGAGCGTATCGTCTACGATCAAAATGGTTCCCATGGAGTATCAGACAAAAGGTTGGTCAATCATGATATAAAGCAGTATGGAAGTTTACAGGGGAAATATTTTAATTCGTCTGGGTTTTCGTCAAATCGGTGACGTACCGTACACCCTTTGTGGTCAGCTGGATCTCTTTACGGACAACAAGCACCTCGGCAATACCGAGTTTTATAATCTTGTCATAAATATCATCCAGCTGCTTGTGGGACAGATTCAGCATGTTCTCAATGGCATGCGAGTCCATCCCGGAATATACGAGCATCGCGACCTGTTGACCGATATCATCGAGTTCGTTTCCCTGCATATCGATCCCCTTGGTTGCGTCCTTAAGATAATTCGCGAGTACCTGAAGGGTGAGAAGGGGGCAGAGCACGAGGCTGGAGACGACTTCACCAGACTCAACATGATCGATGCGCACGACATCCGTTTGTTTTCCCTGCACGTCCCGTTTCGTCAGTTCAATAGCCGAAACATCCCTGAGGGGAATACAGACCTGCTTTTCCGTACTGGCAAACCAGATACCGCTCCTGATGACGACAATGCTCCCTTTGATCCATTGCGCGTTCTTAACGAGGACCCCACCCCGGATGGCCGGCGACATGAAATATGCCATGAGCCGATAAGCATTGCAGCTTGCGAGAATCAGCCGCTTCAGGATGACAAGCACTTTTTCAACGGATGCGATCTTCACTATCGTCTCTGTCTCCCCTTTTACCGTGAGAATGAGAACGTTTTTCCGCTCCTCCAGATCAATAACTGATCGAAAGAGAACCTCTTGGTTCACGGGTGCGGGGAAGGTAATCCTGTCGTCGCCAACTTCGGCTTTTACGACCAGCCATTCCTTGTTATGTTCGATCTTTAAGGGAACTTCCTTCATGATATCCTCATAAGGTCCGGCAAGAGGTTGCCCATTTAGCACATGGATGACTATAAAATTATTTGTTCTTTATGTGCTTAATTTAATTTCCTCAGGGAAGTATTTTTTAGCATCATTATTTTTTGTCCTTTATACCGTGATGCAGATCTTGTAATTTGTTTTCGAAGTGTGGCGAATCTGTTTTTGTTAGTAACATTTTTAACGAAGCTGAATAATAATCGAAATTCCCGATATTCCCGGTAAAATATTTTATAATCCATTCATTTCTTTCACGATTCAAAAATTATCCCTGTCATAGATTTTAACACGTAAAGATTGTCTTTTCGATTTTAGTTTTTGAAATGAAATGCTGGTTACTCTTCACTTGGCGATAAAAAAACCGCGTTTTACCCTTGGACAGGAGAGCAAATTTATTAAAAGGGCTACAGGTAACATATCAATCAGGTGATATTATCACAACTGTCACGATCTCCCACCATAAGGGTGGTACCGGAAAGACCACCGCCTGTCTCAATATCGCCGGTTTTTGTGTGCTGGCAGGGAGACGTGTGCTCGTTGTCGATTGTGACCCGCAGGCAAATGCAACCGCGGGCCTTGGTATCAGCCCGGAATCGGCTGGCCGGAATATGTACGATCTGTTCATGAGCCGGACCGAAGGGTTTCCGGTAATCGGGTTCCACGATATCATCAGGAAAACCGCATCCGGTATTGACTGCGCACCCTCGAGTCTCGATCTTGTCGGAGCTGAACCATATCTCTACCAGATCGATTCCCGTGCCTGCGTCCTTGACGATGCCCTCGAAGATGTCCGGCAAGATTATGACCTTATCCTTATCGATACTCCTCCGAGCATGGGCCAGTTCGTTATCAACAGTCTTTTTGCTGCAAACCATGTCATTGTCACGCTTGATACCGGATCGTTTGCTCTTCATGGTGTCACGACGCTCTCGACAATCTTTGACGATATAAAAGAGAACCTGGGAAAAGAGATTCGGGTTGAAATGGCGATAATCTCCCGGTGGGGGGAGGGCTGCATACCGGACAGCTTGGCCAAAGACCAGCATGAGGATAACGGCATCCGCAGCAGGCTCCTGCGGTTCTTTTCATCCCGTCGGTCACCCACTCCGGAAGAGATGGCGGAACGTAAGGAGCAGGCAAAAGAGTCAGAGCGCCTTTCAATGATGCTTACCGGTATCCAGCACCGGTTCCCACTTGTTTACACCGTGCCATATTCTCCTGAGATCTATGAAGCCCAGAAACGGGGGATGCCTATTTCGCATGTTGCACCTGACAGCAATGCAGGACGGGTATACAGAACAATTGCCGAAGAGGTGATGAAATGGATATAAAAGAGATTGAAGACATCGTGAAACGGGCAGCAGAAGGGGATCTCACTGTCCGTGTGGACGAAACCAAAGCAGAACCAGAATTAAAACCGCTCGCCCGGCAGATCAACCTGATATTGGCACGTGCGGCGGATACCGCGGAGAAGAAACACCGGGCAGATACGATGATCCGGTACAACCCTCTTGCCATCGCGATCCTGAAGCGGGACAAGGCAATCGTGAATATCAACAAGAAATACGAGGCACTCTGGCGCGGTACCCGGGAAGAACTCATGAAAAAACGGCTGTATGATTTTGACATCACGGTTCTCTCCGGCGAACACTTCTACTCGTGTTTCGATACCAAAAAACTTGCCGTGAGTGAATGTCTCGTCAAATGGGCAGACGGGGTGAAAAAATACCTCACCCTGAACGCGATTCCGAATCTTGACAAGAGCGGGGAGGTGGACGGGGCGTTCTATTTCTGGGTGGATAACACTGACCTCCGGGAAAAGATTGAATCAGCTAAAAAGGTACAGCAACAGGTCGATCGGATCATCCAGGAAAACCCGTACGCGCTCTTCACCATCGGTACCAGCCTCACAATAAAGACGGTTAACCAGGCCTTCCTGAAATTGACCGGTTACACGCGGGAGTCTGTCAGCAGGCTCTCAATGAAAGACTTCAAGTACATCAAGAACAAGGGTGCCAGTGTCGAAGGCACGATCAAATCCAAGCAACGGAGCCAGGGAGAATCCACGATCGAGTTCCCGGCTGGCACCCTCATCCTTGAATGGTACTACATTCCCCTGCTTGATGATGCAGGAAATGTCGAGTTCCTCCTTGTCGTTTTCAATGATATTACCGACCGGCGGAAACAGGAGAAGGAGATCAAGAACCTGATGGAAGAGTCCCAGAAGAAGGCAGAGGCTCTTTCCCAGAGTGCGGCTGTGCTGGAATCCGGCCTCTCGCAGATGGCTGCCGGAAATCTTACTGTGACAGCGGAGATTGCCGAGAGCGACCCGCTGGTCGGCCTGAAAAGGGACTATAACAAAGTGATCGAATCGATGAAGAACGTCATCGCAGAGATGGGCAAGTCCGCGCAGCAGATCGATACTACCACGCAGGAGACCAGCAAGAGCACACAGGAGATCTCGAAATCTACCGAGCAGGTCGCAGTTGCCACGCAGCAGTCTGCAGATGGGGCAAAGAAACAGTTGAATGAGATCGAGAAAGTGAGCAAGGACGTGTCGGATCTCTCCGCGTCCATTGAGGAGATCGCCAGCACATCCCACGGACTCATGGAGCATGCCCAGAAAGCGGCAAACGAAGGAAACCAGGCAGCGGAACTCGGGAAAGTTGCAACTGCCAAGATGCAGGCGGTCGAAAAGATTGCCGGAGAAAGTGTGAATGAGATTACCACGCTCAATGAACGGATGAAGGAGATCTCCAACATCGTCAAGATGATCGCGGATATATCCAGCCAGACCAATCTGTTGGCCTTAAACGCGGCAATTGAGGCAGCCCGGGCGGGAGAGCATGGGCGTGGTTTTGCCGTTGTTGCTGGGGAAGTGCGTAATCTGGCCGGCGAGTCCAAGACAGCCACGAACCATATCGAGAGCCTGATCAGCTCAATCCAGGACAGCAGCGATAAGACCGCAGCGGCAATCAGAAGTTCCTACCGGGAGATCCAGACCGGGATCGAGAGCGTAAACAAGACGATTGACGCGCTGAACCGGATCATTGCCGAATCCAACGTGGTCGCTCAGGGAGTGACCGAGATTACCAAGGCGACTGAAGATCAGGCGGAAGCGACCAACCGGGTGATGCAGGGCATGGAGCAGACCAATACGATCACCCGCGAGAATCAAGAGAGGATGGAAGATATGGCTGCGCTTGCAGAAGAGACCAGCGCATCCACCGAAGAGATTGCCAGTGCATCTTCGGAACTTGCGGCGATGGCAGAACGGCTCAAAATCCTGATGGATCGTTTCAAATTGAGGTGAGCGATGGCTGCAACGATCGATGTAGTGGAATTTGATCTTGGTGGCGAACGCTACGCACTGGACATCCAACTCGCCCGGGAGATCGTGGAGATGATGCCCATCACGCCTATTCCACGGGCACCGCCGTATATATCCGGCGTCATCAATCTCCGGGGTGAGATTACCAATATCATGAACCTGAATACTCTTCTCGGGCTTCCAAATGAAGCCGTTCGGGAGAACCAGAAGATCATTGTCCTCGTCCCGGAAGCGGCCGGGGGGAGCAATGTCGGTATCATAGTTGATGACGTCTCAAGCGTAACGCAGGTGCCTGAATCCGATATCGAGCACATGGGGGAGGGAATCTCGTCGGAGTTTTCCCATTTTGTCAAGGGAATTATAAAGGTCTCTAGCGGCGAAGGAGAAAAGACAAAAGGGCTGGTTATCTGGATCGATATGCAGAAGGTGCTCAAGGATCTTGCAAATCAGTGAACGGCATGCTGCAGAAGTGCAGGTAAGAGAGAAAGGACACATAGTGTGATAAAGAGGATTTTGGATGACAGAACAAGGATCAGGAAGGAAAGCATTGTTCGCCGGGGTAAAGGTCGCGCCGCGGGCCTCATCTGAGGAGATCGCGCAGCATACAAAACAGTTGAACGATGAGTATGACCAGACCATTGCGGATCTCCAGCAGCGGCTTGATCTTATGGTCCAGAAAAACCCCTTCCCTATGCTGCTGACCAACCCCGCGTTCTCAATCATCGAGGCGAATGCAGCATACCTGCAGATGAGCGGGATCCGGGAGAGCGAAATCCTTACGACGAATATTCGCGACTTTACCATCACCGAGCAGTCCGGCGAGGGGGCGAAAGCGGCACTCAAGGAGAAAAGACAGGCATTCGGTACCGTCACGGTGACGCTTCCTTCCGGCGTTCACGTGCTGGAGCAGTATTGCACACCAGTGCTCGGAACTGAGGGGGAGGTCACCTCCCTGCTCTTTGTCTATAACGACATTACCGCGCAAAAGAAAAAGAACGAGGAGATCGAGCGGCTGAAGTACCGAGCGGATACAATTGTCCAGCAGAATCCCATGCCCATCCTCATCGTGGATCTTGCATTCAAAATCCGTGTCGTCAATGATGCGTACATAAAAATGAGTGGGATAGAAAAGGAGAATCTCCAGCGTATGTCCCTGCGTGATTTCAAGATCCTCGAACAGACCGGCGAAGGGTTAAAGCAGGTCATCCAGAACCAAAAACGGTCCCTTGGGGAGGTTCTTGTCCAGTTCCCGAACGATACCCGTCGGCTACAGCAGTACGGCATCCCGATCTCCGATTCCCGTGGCAGTATCGAGAGTATTCTTGTTGTCTACAACGATATCACCGCAGAGCGCCAAAAGATGGAGGAGATCACCGGCCTGCAAAGAATGTCGGACACAATTGTTCAGCAGAACCCGATCCCGATCCTGATGACCGATCCCTCGTTTACCGTGATCCAGACCAATGGGGCGTACCTCCAGATGAGCGGGTACCCGCGCGACCGGATTGTGGGGATGAGCCTGAGGGAAGTTAAGATTGTCGAACAGAAGGGTGAAGGGGCTAAGGTCGCGGTCGCAACCAAGCGGCGGGCGTTTGGCGAGGTGACTGTGGATCTCCCGAGCGGCAGGCACATTCTCGAACAGTACGTAATGCCCCTCCTCTCCGGCAACAACGAGATCGAACATCTCCTGTTCGTCTACAATGACGTCACTCAGCAGCGCACCAGCCAGCAGGAGCTCGCGAAAAAGATGGAAGAGGTGACCCTATTCCGCAAGCGTTCCGATACCATTGTCATGCAGAACCCGATGCCTATCATGCTGATGGATACCTCGTTTAAGATCATGATGGCAAACGATGCCTATGTCACCCTCACGGGCATTCCCAAGGAAAGGCTTACCGGCATGAGCGCCAGGGATTTCAAGATTATCGGGCAGAAAGGTGAAGGACTGAAAAAGGTGCTTGCAGAGAAAAAACGAACACTCGGTGAAATCACTATTGAATTCCCGAACGGTATCCACATTCTCGAACAGTACGGTATCCCGATGCTTGATTCGCACCAGGACATTTCCACCATTCTCTGTGTGTATAATGATGTTACCAAGGAACGTGAACAGCAGCAGAAGATCCAGACGATGATGGAAGAGGCCAAGACCAGCGCCGAACTTCTTTCGGTAAGTGCTGCCGAACTGCAGACCGGTATGGCGAAGATTGCAAGTGGCGATCTCACGCAGCGAGTGAGCATCGATGATGCGGATCCGCTGGTCACGCTCAAAAAAGATTACAATTCATCCATTGAATCAATTCGGAGCGTCCTTGCCGAACTGAGGCAGTCGGTGATCAAACTCGATACTACTATCCATGATACGATCAGGAGCACCGATGAGATCGCAAAAGCTACCGAGCAGGTCGCGATCTCATCCCAGAAGGCGACTGATGATTCAAAATCGCAGCTTCAGAGCGTCGAAAAGATCTCCGGGGAGATCTCCGGAATATCAGCATCGATCGAGGAGATAGCGAGCACTACTCACGATCTCATGACGCACGCTGAAAAGGCAGCCAGAGAAGGGGCGCAGGCAGCGGAGTCCGGAAGGACAGCGACCGGGAAAATGCAGGCAGTCGAAAAGATCTCACTGCAGAGCGTAGGTGAAATGACCGATCTAAATGAACAGATGCGCCAGATCTCAAAGATAGTAAACCTTATCACCGATATTGCCAACCAGACCAATCTGCTGGCCTTAAACGCGGCTATTGAAGCGGCCCGGGCAGGAGAACATGGGCGGGGTTTTGCCGTGGTTGCAGGTGAAGTCAAGAACCTTGCAGGGGAGTCCAAGAAGGCAAGCAGCCAGATAGAGTCGCTGATCAAGTCGATCCAATCAAAGAGCGAGATCACCACAGCATCTATGAAGAGTTCGTTTGAAGAGATCAAAACCGGTATCGAAAGTGTAAACGTGACCGTGGATCTGCTGAACCGGATTGTCTCCGAGGCAAATGTGGTATCACAAGGTGTCGGTGAGATCACCAAGGCGACTGAAGATCAGGCGCGGGCAACTACGGCGCTGATGGCCGGAATCGAGTCGTTCAGAGTACTTACCCGGGATAACCAGCAGCGCATGGAGGACATGGCGGCGCTCGCTGAGGAGACCAGCGCATCCACGGAAGAGATTGCAAGCGCGTCGCAGGAAATGTCTGCGATGGCGGAACGGAGCCGGAAGATGATAGAGGATTTCCATATTTAGGGACTTTTCGTACACGGCATATTTTTTCATGTGTGGACCCCAGAGCCTGAAACGATTCCTGAAAACTTTTCCCTTCATGAAACGGTGAAGACGGTGACGGACGAGTTTACTTTGGTGAAACGGTTTATCGAGCAGAACCTCAAGATCCAGTGCTCAAATTACAAGGAGGACTACATTAAGCGCCGCCTGCTCTCGCGTATGGGTTCGACAGGTACGTCCACGTATGCAGAATACCTCAGGTACCTCAGGGCAAATGCCCCGGAACTGGAGCTGCTACGCAATGCCCTTACTATCAACGTGACCGAGTTCTTTCGTGACACCGAAGTATACGATTTATTGAAAAAGGAAATTTTTCCTGCACTTTTCGCTCTGGGGAAGAAAGTCCGGATCTGGTGCGCCGGTTGTTCGACCGGTGAAGAAGCCTATTCCATTGCCATGATTCTTCATGAAGCGATGATGATGGACAGAAAGATTTCCGGGCAGATCTACGCCACGGATATCGATGAAGTGGTACTCGGAAAGGCAAAAGAAGGGATCTATACGGAGAAGGTAATGAACAAGCTTTCCGAGGCCCGGATTCACCGGCACTTCACCCGACTCTCCGATGGTAATTTTCAAGTCAAGTCTCATCTGAAGGAGCTTATCCGGTTCCGTCCCCACGACCTTATGAGCGGCCAGCCGGTTTCGCGATTTCTTGATTTGATCACCTGCAGGAATGTTACGATATATTTCACCGAGAAGCAGAAGGATGATCTCGCACGGATGTTTCATGGGGCCCTTATTACCGGGGGGTATTATGTGATGGGAAAGACCGAGTATCTCGGTCATGAAGTGGAGGGCTTGTTCATGCCGGTCAATTCCCTCCAGAAGATTTACATGAAAAAAGGATAACCCACTGACATTTGCAATGGTTATTTTCCCTCTTCCGGGAGAGGTTGTTCTTTTTTTGCCTCAGTTGTTCCGGCACATATCTGATCGTGCAGTTCCTCAAGTTCGCTCTCGATCTCGCTCGCAGGCGCTTTGAAATCTTTCAAATCGCGGAGCAGACTGAGATCCAGTTCTTTTTTCACGTGTTTGATCTCGGATGCAAGCGAACTGAGTAAATCGGAATCCGCACCAGAGCCTACATCGAACATTGCCATCTCTGCCTGTTCCCCTGAGGTATCATCCTCTTTTGGGATCAGATCGGCAGGCGACGGTGGCTCTGTCAGAGGAGACGGGATCTCGTCGGGAGGTACTTCTGCCGATTGTGCAGGCCCATTAGCATCAGTTTGCATTGGCATGGGTTTTGCCGTATCGGAGTTTTCATCGAGATCGACATCTTCCATGCTGATCCCATCCAGATCCCCGAAAGCATCATCAATTGCCTCTGCGCCGTCGAGTGCGGCAAATTCATCAGATCCATCATCCTTGGCAGGTTCTGCATCAGATTCAACATCATCCGGGAGATGTGGCATGTCGAGGTCGGGAATGTCGAGATCCGAAGCAGCATCCTCCGGAGTTCCGGGGCTGGAACTTTCCGGTGCGGTAGCGGATGATGCAGCAGGTTCATTCTCGTCAATTGCGTCAAGAAGACCTGTATCGAGTTCATCACCGGAAAGAGAGAGGAATGGATCCTGTTCTTCCTGCTGGTCTGCTCTTCGCGCTCCTCCCGCCATATTTGCGGAAGTTCCCGTCATTTCACCAGCACTGGCAAGTGCGGATCCCTTCACTTTCTCCGCCACAGTATGGTCAAGCATCCGGTTGATATCCTCAATCTTTTTCGTGTGTTTGCCACGATCCCCCATGATCCGGCCTATCGACAGGATCGAGGTGATAAATGACCCGATATGACGGCGTATACCGGCTGGACGTTCCGGCATTTTTTCCGGGACTTTTCCAGCGGTTTTCTCCGGCTTCTTGGTAACGGGAAGGGGTATCTGAAGCGGGGCGGTTTTTTGTTCCGGTAAATTTACCGCGCCTAGTTGAACGGGAGAACGGCGGGGCTTCAGGTTCTTTTTCCGTATGCGGGAAAAGGCGGCTTGGATGTCGGTGATGGTGAGCGCGCCCAGCAAAAGGAGCAGGACGAATCCGACTGCGAGTACAAGGAGTATCAGGTAGATGAGCGGAATGTCTGCAACGATCAGGATCGTCCCGGTCGCGACAATCACGACAAAGATGATAATCCTGCGGGTGCTCTCTTTCATCTCAGGCTCCTGTTGTATTTCCCATGTTCAGGAGCGCCTGTGGATTGAAGAATAGACCCACCACCATTGGTGCTGCTATAAGAACCAGTCCGGTCAACACACAGAATATCGCCCCATAGAAATAATACATATACCGGTCTCCTCCTCCAACAATCCGGGCAGCAATGGTGTTTGACACGGTCAGGATGGTGAGTGTGATCAAGACATAATTAAACATGTCCTTTGCCGGGAAATTGGTAAACATTCCCATTCCGCCACCAAGGACGGTGCTTACATCGGCGCCACCTGCTCCCACGCCTCCAGATGTGCGGGACATCTGACTGAACTGCGTCATCATGGTCGAGACGGAGCCCGTAAGGGTTAGAAGGATCTGGTACAGAGCGACAAATATGGCTGTCATGGCCATATGCATCGGGATGAGAAGAACGATAAACCCCCGGGCGAGCATATCCTTTTTCTGCCGCAGGAGCGTCTGCTCCAGCATGGACGAGCTGACGATCGTGCCGATGGGTTCCGGCGGGCCTCCAAGCGTGACCGTATCCCGGTAGATGTTGAGATACTTGTAGATGAGGTTACTCCCGGATTCCCCGATGAATTTGTCCCAGGTCTGTTTATCGTCAAGCCCGAGGTTCAGCTTTGAATATACCGAGTCCACGAGAGGTTCAAGAGCAAGGAGTGATTTCCGGTCAATATTGCTCAGAGCGAGGACTGCGGTCGTCCCCTTTCCTCCCATGATCGCACCGAAACTCCGTATGAAAACGGAAAAATCATTGTCGCGGAGGGTGATATTATGGTCATCAATAAACCCGATGATACCGAGGGGCGCCAACAGAATACCGACGAGAATAAAGATAAGGCTGGCGGTAACCCCGAGGAGCAGCAGGACGATGATCGCGAGGATTGCCACCGGCACAATGATCCGTTCCATCGTATGTATGGTCTGCTGTTCCGCCGAGCAGCGTTCGGTCAGGCCGTGGGTCTTGGGATCATCAGGACAAGAAGAGTACATGAGCACGATACCAAAGCTGCAGATTGTGAGAATGATCGCGTAGGCCAAGTTGAGTGTGGACTGGAGATCGCCTGCAGAATAGATGACCACTGAGATCATGATGGTAACGGCAATGACGGTTCCTGAAAGGAGCATGGCTACATATGCATCGCCCCATTTCTGGAGAAGTGTCATCCCCTCTTCAAGTTCACTCCGGTAGACACTGCGTACGGTCGAAAGTTCGTTGCTCAGGAAATCGTCATCAGGGACACCGGATTCGATTGCATTTGCATACCGGTTCAGCATGCTCTGGAGGATCTTGTTTTTCGTTCTTTCTGCAACGATAGTGAGGCCTTCGTTATAGCTGTAACTCCATTTTTTTACGTAGGTTTCCACCTTGGCGAGGTATTTTGCAGATATGTACTCCTGCCGGTTGGAGACAAAAGAAAAAATTTCCGGCCGCGTTGCATTGGCAAGGGCAAGCGATGCCATGTACGTGGTCATAAAAAGGAGATCTGCCCCCATCTTTTTATTCTCGGTGAGCTGAGCGATCTGTTCCCGTATTGCCACAACATGCGAGGCAAAAGGGAGGGCTTTGTTCTCCTTTTTCTCTGGCGTCTGCGTAACCGTCGCGGTTTCAGGCATATTATGAACCGATGGTAAGGAGTCCCTGCTTCTTGATCTTGGTCATCATGTGAAAGAGATCCCAGAACTTCACATAGCCGGCCTTATGGAGGCGTTCGAGTATTTTTGCCCGTTTTTCCACTTCAAGATATATTTCCGCTTTCCGGTTTTCCGGTAAACCAAGCATGGTTGCAATCTTGTTTTCCAGAAGGAACGAACTTCCTTTGCCGGTCCACATGAAGGTATCGCTGACCGGATCCCACGTGAACATCTGGACAAACGTGAACCCCTGCGTCTCCGGGTTATACCCAACCAGTTCGTTACAACTGATCATCCGGCGCACGGTCTGGCCATCCGGTCGTTTGACTGCGCTCTGAATGATGACAAGGTTGAGGTTATCCACGTACGTCTTGGGAATGTTGATGGGGTCACCGCAGAGGCGCTGGATCAGCTTTTCTACCGATGCAGCGTGGAAGGTACTCATTACCGGGTGCCCGGTCTGCATCGCGCCAAAAGCAACACTTCCTTCCACTCCTCGGATCTCACCGACAAGGATCTGGTTCGGCCGCTGGCGGAGGGCGGCTTTCAGCAGGTCAAACATGGTGACCTCGCCTCCTGAACCCGTCCCCTCTCCCTTGCCCTTTGCAAGCGCTACTTCCCGGATCCAGTTCCGGTGCGGCACGTTCAGTTCCGGGGTATCTTCAATGGTGACGATCTTGTTCTCAGGGGGGATGAATGTCGTGATTGCGTTTAACAGCGTCGTTTTTCCGCTCGCCGTCTCGCCGCTCACGAACAGTGACATGCCATACTCCACGCAGATCCAGAGATACGCTGCCGATACGTAATCCAGCCCATTACTCTCGATAATATTCAGAATGGAGAGCGGGATCTCGTTCACTTTCCGTATCGTGAAGTTACTGCCGTGCTTGCTGATATCGGTACCATAGACGATGTTGATACGGGAGCCATCCGGGAGCGTTGAATCGACAAGGGGATTCCGGTAGGTGATGGGCCGCTTGATGCGTTCCGCCACTTTGATCACAAAGTCGTCGAGTTCGCTGGAGACCTTGAACTCAATGACAGATTTGAGGCCTTTGAAAATCTTGTGCTCAATGAAGATCGGCCCCACGCCATCGCAGGAGATATCTTCAATATAGGTGTCGGAAAGAAACGGTTTGAGCACTCCCATATCGATTTTGTCCCGTATCAGGAGATACTCGATCGCACGATATTCCACTTCTGTGAGGATAATCTTCCCCGCAGGTGTCAGGGGGACGTCCTTGCCTTTCCCCTTCTTGGCCGACTTTATCTTTTTTTGCGCGGTAAAATCAGTATTGAGGAACGTAACGAGTTTGGATTTGGTATCCTGCTTCTCGGATCGGGTCATGGCGCCGATATCGACGCCTGGTGGCTTGATCACCGCGATCGATGCGAGCATATTCTTGATCACGTCTGCGCGTTCCTTCTCCGTCGTGGGGTCATTGTCGAGACCATCGATCAGGTCGATCAGTTTGGTCTCGACGGCGGGCATGAGCTGGTTGACGCTGTGCAGGAAAGAGGGCTCTATCGGAATGTAAAAGTTTCTCACATCGTTCGGGTCCGGCAAGATGTGGACGTATGTCGTTTCGTTGACCGGATAAATGAGATTAGGGCTCTTCATCGACCGGAGATCTTTCTTGAGTTCAGACAGAAAGAGGGGTACACCGTAGGTATTTACCGGAAAAATATGAAGATATTCAAAAAGGTGCGGGCTGCTCTTGACATATTCCTTTGCGTTTGCCGGGAGCATCTTATACAGAGCGCTCGATTCAATGTCAGAATACAGGTCCAGTTTGGCATCGATGGGCTCCGGTTTGAAGGGAAGGTTTACGGCTACGGAAAGGGAGGCCATAATTCAGACCCTCGCAAAACTCATCGGTATGACTTTCATCCCATATCCCGGATGCACTTCAAAGCTCACAACATTTCCGGTAGTCTTGCGGGCGCCCCTCACTTTGACCACTTCAAGGACCATCACGTACTTATCGCCGACCAGCGCCTTTTTCATATCGAGATGGGCGTCGCAGATGGATCGGAGCCGCACCAGGGTGTCCTCCTCAAATGCATACGTGTGGAGTGTCACCAGAACGGTCTTACCATAATCGCACAGCGATTTGCAGTTGGTAAGGAACGTGAAGATCATGTCCATCTCAGCATATTCCGTAAACAGCGTGAGGGAGTCGATGATGGCAACCTGGGACTTGCTGTTCTTGATATGGTTGAGCAGCCGGGTGAGAACCCCCTCCATCTCTTCCTTTGTCCACTCGAAACCGACCATGTGGAGGGGGAAGATCTTCAAAAATCCCCATGCGAAGTAATCGGATATATCAAGGCTCATTGACTCCATCTGCTTGATGAAACTCTTACTAGTGTTCTCTGTCGTGAACAGATCGACACAGAGCCCTTGTTTCATTGCGCCCCAGATGACCTGTTGCGTGAACACGCTCTTGCCGGTATCGTTCGCCCCCTCTACGAGCGTGAGGGACCCCCGCGGGAGACCATCGGCGATCTTCTTATCGAGTTCGCTGTTGCCGGTCGAGATGACCTGCTGCTCTTCCTCGCCGGCCAAATCCCCGACATTATCTGCCATCACTACATCCTTGGTTTGTTACTAAATAAATGCTGATGCAGAAACACCGTTGCCGGTTGTGATCTGGAACCATGTCGGGGGATTCCCGGCATACGTTGCGTTGCACGACATGGTCTGCCCCGGATCGAGTTCTCCCGGATAACTGCTGGTGAGTGGATCAAACCCTGTGACAGACCACATCCCCGGGCCTGCGACTCCGTTTGGATTAAATTGGTAATACTGAAGATCAGCCGAACCGTTCGATGAAAGCATATCCATATGGGTAAAGTCGTTGATAACCTCAGTACCATTATTGGAAACGCTGAAACTGATATTATCTCCTTGGATCTCCTCGCTGGTAATGGTGATCCTTGTTCCTAGGCGGGCTTCGTTCTGCAGCGTGAGGTCTTTCTGTGCATTGGCCACAGTAACAGCGGTCGATAAGACGCTTCCCACGAGAATATAAGCGATAAGGACAAGGATGAGGGCCCCGATTGCGGCCCCAATGAGCTCACCAGCTGCCATACCCCTCAACTCGGTGCGAACTGCGTTGATCGCGAGATACCATTGGGCAATACGAACTGGAAATACACATCGGTCGTCCCGGAGATGGGTTGAGTCGCCGAAGTCTGCCCAATAACTTCCAGCGTTTCACCGGGGTCCCAATAATTGTTATTATTGAGATCGCTGAGGATTGCCGACCAATATCCGTTACTCGGTGGATTAATTGTGGCTGTATATGGATTATTTGGATTATTGGCAGTATAGGTTAATCGAGCAAAATTCCCTACATCGCCACAGAAGGCATCTGAACGCGTGATATCAGCGAACGATATCTGCGCAGTCCCGACATTTTTCATCCATGCTAAAACAATTTGACCATTATTTGTTACGGTAACAATCTTGAAGTCGGTCCTGATATTTTGATCAGCAGCATGCGATGCAGATCCAAATGTCCCGGTCATCGTATAGATCGCCGGAAATATGGCAACGATTAATACTGCCGCACATATGACTGCAGCAATCAGGAAAAGGGCATTGGAGATGGATTCAGCGGACATCGGTTATATCCTGTCCGGAAGGTTCATCCACTCTTCGTCTTTCCTTGAATTCCGCGAAGATT